>Ga0155444_112_pt1 | contig 33353 bp, 31 predicted proteins | sample RifCSPhighO2_02_FD_111892 | JGI IMG/M metagenome (GOLD analysis project Ga0155444, IMG submission 111892) | Candidatus Magasanikbacteria bacterium RIFCSPHIGHO2_02_FULL_47_14
CTCAGGTACCGTCATTAGTTCTTCCCTGAGAAAAGCAGTTTACACCCCGAAGGGCTTCTTCCTGCACGCGGCGTCGCTCCATCAGACTTTCGTCCATTGTGGAATATTCTTGACTGCAGCCTCCCGTAGGAGTCTGGGCAGTTTCTCAGTCCCAGTGAGGCAGGTCACGCTCTCACGCCTGCTACCCGTCATAGCCTTGGTACGCCATTACCGTACCAACTAGCTGATAGGACATAGGCCCCTCTCCGAGCGAAAAATCATTTACATGTGAATGTCTTATGACCCCACATGTCTATCGGGTATTAATCCACCTTTCGGTGGGCTATCCCCGTCTCGGAGGTAGGTTACCAGTGTGTTACTCACCCGTCTGCCGGTCAGTGCTTCAATGTATTGCTACAGCAAAGCCTGTCCCTCGACTTGCATGCCTTAGACACGCCGCCAACGTTCATCCTGAGCCAGGATCAAACTCTCAAAAAAGAGAGTTGAATCCCTGATTCAAAATCAGGAGAAATTTTTATTGTTTTAGGATAGACGTTTCCCTTCCTCTCCCGCAAGCGGGACAGGTCGGGTTACGATTCTTGTCACATTTTTATTGTGAACCTTACTTGTTTTGGTTGTTGGCTGGTAAATTGTAACGAACAAAAAAGAAACCTGTTTCATGCATTGATTCTCATAGGATTCAGTACATGAATAAGTTTCTCTTTTCCTAGTATCCGGGGACTTGGGAAACAGGTATATTGTAAACGTTTTTTCTAGTGCTCCAGCATTATATAGAAGTGCCAGGAGGTTGTCAAGGGGAAAAACTGTGGAGGGTGTGGGGATAATTACCCTGGTTGTTTTTTACGCCACTCTTCTATTTTTTTATGGTCTCCAGAAAGCAAAACATCTGGTACTTTCCAGCCATGAAACTCGGCTGGTTTGGTATAGTGAGGGTACTCTTTTTCGAGGCTGCTATGAGTTTCTTCGACAAGAGAATCTGGGTTGCCGAGTACGCCTGGAATCAGTCGTGCAATAGCTTCAATGATAATAAGCGCACCCAGTTCACCACCAGCCAAAACGTAGGGACCGACCGAAATCTCTTCATCTACGAGATGGTCAACAACGCGCTGATCAATGCCTTCGTAGCGACCGCAGATTAATACAAGTTCATCTAATTTGCCCCACTCCTCTGCCACGCGCTGGTCAAACTGACGGCCGCGTGGCGACAACAACACCACGCGCTTTCTTTTCTGAACAACTTTTCCTGTGACAATCCGTTGCACCTTTTTTAAACCAGAGATAGCAGAAAATGGCAAAGCGTCAATGCTTTCAAGAGCCTTATAGATCGGCTCTGGTTTCATCACCATTCCGGGGCCGCCCCCATATGGGGTGTCGTCAACGGTTTTGTGTTTGTCTGTCGAGAAGTCGCGGATGTCTGTCGCCTGAACAATTATCTTTCCCGTTTGCTGCGCTCGTTGTAAAATAGTGGCAGCACAATACTGGGTGACCAAGTTTGGAAAAACAGAGAGAATCTGAAATCTCATATCTCATTTCCCTTTTTTGCCCGCGTCACCTTTTGGAAAAAAATTTGCCGTTACTTTCGCTGAGGCTGAATCGGAAGGCTTCTTTTTTCCAAAAAACATAAAACTATATACAAAGCCAATGGCAAGGATCGATACAAGTGGCACCCCCCACTTCTTTAGATCAATAAAAGAAAAGAGAGAAAATGTATCTGCGTCGGATGAAACGATGGTTCCCTGAGATAAAAGTTGCGCTGAAACACTATAATCGCCACTCGGTAAAGACGAGTCAAGAACTATTGTTCTTTCGATAGTCTCTTCACCCTGAGAAAGGGTATATGGAAAATGTTCTTCCCATACTATCGAGTCGTCTTCATTAACCAAAAGTAACTCAACAACCAGAGGAATTTGCTGTTGATTTGAGGGTATATTTCCTGCATGTGTCAACCTTATAGTAGTCTGAGCAACCCCCTGTCTCTTTCGTACTTGTTGAGGTACCATGATATCTATAGACAATAAAGACTGCGCTACGTCAGAACGGACAACCTCAGCATATTCGAGGTCAGTATCAAAAATATTTTGGGTAACAGGATCAGTCGCGGTAACTTTAACGACATAACGACCCGGGGCTAAACCATAAGGGAAACGGTATACCCACTCACCATCGCCATCCGAGTTAACTGTTTCTTGCACAAGACCTTGATCAATGTTGATAGCAACCAATGCATATGGTAACTCACTATGCCCGCGTACCACAGGTCTATCATCACGCAGAAGCGACGTGGATGAAATCTTATTATCCAAATCAGTCAGTATCGATGTCTGTGGCCTCTCACCTGAGATATCTTGAGTTGTTGAACCCGCTTCATTTTTGTTTGTCTCAAACTCAGACTCGGCAGTGAATAGATACCGTGTCTGTGGACCTGGAACAACTGGTACATTTTGACCGTACGAAAGTATAGAAACTTCTTTTGGGGCAAAAAATGCCTCTGTCTCAACTTTTGAAGAAAATACAATCTCTGCAACAAGAGTATCGACATTAACTCCACCCAGTGCAGCAACGCTCCATTCAATTATGCCATTGTTTTGATCAATGTTGGGTTCCCGAACAAAAACAGTAAACGGGGGGTAAAAACGAATATCTTCAACATTAAGAGAACTCGTAGAAAAGGTAATTGTTCCTTGGACAGTGTCAATACGAAAGTCTCCAACTTTGAGCCATATCTGGGCTGGCGCTGGTTGTTTATCAAGACTGTACACCGCCGTAAGTGGCGAAATATACAAGGCCGCATCGCGAGCGAATGCTGCGCTTGGGAGAAAAAAATAACTAAGAAATAATAAAAAAAGAAATAATAAAAAAAATCTCATATGTAGCTGAATAGATCTCTAAAAAGAGTAACACGAGTATAGCATGTGATTTCATAAATGAAAACCACCCCGTATACGGGGTGGTTTTTTATATGTAATTTTTATTGGATATCCGGACCGTCTTCGTATGTTTCACTATCTGAGATGACCACAATTCGATCAAGTCGATATCCAAGTCTTTCAAACACTGCCTGATTCGTTACGTGTGATTTCTTTCCATCTACCAACCGATATACTTTAGCGGAATTTGCATATTTAACCAATGTTCCATTCGGGTGGCTGTCGGAAACAGTAATCTCACCAGCTGACACGTACTTATCGAGCAGTGAGTCAGCTATATCTTCAACCCATTCCCATTTGTACCCAAGCGTGGCAAAGAGTTGTTCAGACGTTATCCAGTGTTTGTTGCCATTCAGTAAAAGGTATACTTTCGGATCGTTCACTGTTTTAACCAATGCGCCATATTTTGGATCATACTTGGAACCCCATGGCATAAAGCCGAGAGCATCTGCTGGTATTTTACTCAGCTCTGCTTCTGTCGTAATTTTTACATCGTTCCACGAGCTAAAGTAGCTAAAGAAAACACGCGGATTATTAAATGGACGTTTTGTACAAGAAAGAGTCACATAATAAACAGAACGAGATCCGTTTGTTTTGTAGGCCATTCTTGTATCGAGTGGGCATGACTCTGACTGTTGACCAATAAGCAAACTGAGGTCCTTTTCATCTATGACGCCATCTTTGTTAATATCTTCAGATACTTCATCTAAACTTGCAGGCACTTGTACAGGTGGAGTCACCTGACCTGCTGATACCAACTGAATGGAGCCGGTATAAACAGTAGTACTCTTACCGGTCGAAGAATCACGGAACTTTACGTAAACCGTCTTAGTTCCATCTCCCGGTTCGAGGGTCCAGTCGAATTCTCCGTCATATGGTTGCCAAGCTGCATTACTGAAATCTGCTCTATTTGACACTGCCATTTGATCAGCTGAGGCTTGTGGAACGTTTAAAGAAACGCTGGTGTTGCCGGTTGTCGCCGCACCTTTATTGATAACGACCACAAGCGCTGCACCAGGAGTAGAAGGTGATACGGTTGGTGCCGGAGATCCGCCTCCACCACCACCATATCCAAACGCTTGTTGGATCTGCCAGAACGATAAGAAAAATGCCGAGACGAGTATTGCCCCGACCAACGCAGCTCTAAAAGAGAGCACTTTTTGTATCACAACCATATAGATGCGATTGAAAAAAGATGAATATTAATAGATGATGCGGTTATCATAACACATTTTTTTTAATTTCACAATCATGTTGTCACACCTGTGGATAAGTATTTTCATTTAACCAAAAAATAGAAAGGATTGTGCTATAAGATTTTTTCTTTTAAAATGAACACGTCAGATAGTCTCGAATCAAAAATATGAATTATCGTAAAAAATTCTTTTTAATCACTTGTGCCTTTATATTACTTTGGGCTGGCATAACCAGAGTGTACAAATTGGACGAACAATCATGGTGGATGGACGAAGGCTATTCGGTAAATGCAGCACTTTCTACCATAGAAAAAGGATACCCGCTTTTACCGTCCGGGCTAGCGTACAACCAGCATATAGTCTATACGTATTTTCTTGCCGGCTCAATAAAAATTTTTGGCCTTTCAGAATGGAGCACCCGGGCTCCATCTGTTCTGGCGAGTATGCTAACTCTGCCGATCATTTTTTTCTTTACTAAAAAAATGATCGGCCCACGTGTCGCCTATCTTGCCACACTATTGGCATCTTTTTCTTACTGGGAAATTGCATGGGCAAGACAGGCACGATTCTATGCACTTTTTCAACTTACGTTTTGGGCTGCACTTTTTTTCTTCTGGAACGCTGTCACTTCTCGAAAAAAGATAGACTTTTTGTGGGCAGGTTTCTTTTCTTGTCTTACCTTTTTTCTTCATCCTCTCGGCATTTTTTTGATTCCAATATACGTCGCCACTATCATAGTCACGCTGCTGAATATGCAAGGCGTCTCACTTCGTATGTGGTGGAGAAAAAACTGGCCCAGTATCGCTACCATCTCGCTGCTTCTTGCAGTAACAGGCATCTTCTTTTATAGACCAATATACGAAACATTTCGCGAGGTATCGGTCCATCGTTTATTCTATTTACCGAAATATCTATCTTTTTTCCGAAACGGTACGCCGGGAGTTGCACTTCTTGCCGTGCTCTCCCTGCTCTTTCCTTTTGCCCATGACAAAAGACAGTCGCCAAGTCTGAACCCTGTATTGTATCTTTGGACAATTTTTCTCATTCCGTTCACCGGACTATCCTTTTTTGTATTCCTTCTTCAATACAGGTATGTTTTTATTATCCTCCCCGCACTTTTTATCTTAAGTGCTTTTTCGTTGATATCAATCTATGACTGGCTCGCAAACCGACATCACCCGGTATACCGACTGGTCTATATCGGCGTAGTCCTGGTGTATTTTCTTGTATCACCTGAATTTCAAGTAACACCCACACCACAGTATGCACTCGAATCCGATAGACCCAACACCAAAGGATTCATTTCCTATACCCCGCAACCAAATTGGCAGGGTGCATATGACTATATCTTAAAAAATAAACGACAAGATGATATACTTATCTCTGCGCAACCGGTCTTCACCTATATATACACCGGCGAACCGGGTCAGTGGATTTTTTATACCTTAACGAAAAAACCGGAGCGAGGCCGACCGCCAAAACCCGACGAACGTGATCCATACGTAGGGGCGAAAACGATAGTGACGAAAGAGAACCTCATGCAGACGATACTCAATAAACACGGATTTGTTGTCCTCGACTCGTTTGCGCGCGATGGCAGAATACCGACGGATATACTTACATACATAGAAAAAAAGTTGGTACTGCGTTATACGAATACATTTAATCGTTGGTCCACTATATGGGTATATGAATTTTAGTTTTTACTTTTTGTCCTAACCTATGCCGACGGCACACAAAACGTCTCTTCCCGAGCTCATAAAACACAACAGGCTTCTCTCGGTCGCTTTAAGCATTACTGTCATTTTTTTTATATCTTTTTTCTTGTTTCATTTATATAAAGCTTTTTCTTACAGGACAGTGGAACAGACAGACTTTCATAACAACTCTTTTAAGAAAAAAGCCGGACAAAATTTATTTATTAATGAAAACGCCGGTGACTCTACAAAATTTCTTGAAACAATCATCATTAATGACGTCCACACAAAAAAAATAATTGGATCACCCATTTCTTTTATCTGGAAACCGAAGCACTTTATCTTCAGCAAACAATTTGACCAAACTATCGACGTGTCAGTAACACTTCAAAGTAATACCCCGTGGTATCTGGAAGTCAGCCCTCGGTCGACGAAGACTACTTCTGGCACCACGACACCGCAACGATACCAGCTCTACTACCCGGGGTTAAAAAATTATTCTCTCGCTGCGTCATTTTCTGATGTATCAGTCTATGCAAAAGAAGCAAAATCTTGGACCCCAAAAGATACACTCGTTGAATGGGTCAAAGAAAATGTTCCACCTTTTTCTCAAATCCGTCTTTTGGAAGGAATCCGCCCGTTTGGTGTAGCTGACTTTGCCAATCCAATGATCGGCTTCGACCCTAATACAGTTAAAACGTCGTTCCCGGGCTCGATACGCGGGCCACATTCGTTCTATGTATTTTTGAATAACGAAGTAGATATTGCCTTCAAAAAACAAGATTTAAATTGGTTTAAAGGTGAGGACACAGCGGCTATTGTGATACGAGATGTGTACGGTGAAGAAATATTGAGACAAGCTCTTGAGGATGATGGGGTTGACGCAGCGAAACCAGACATGTTTCGTCTACCTCAGCAGTATCAAATTCTCAAACCCCTCCCCTATACAGGTATCTACCGTATTGACTTTGAAGATATAAACGAAACTTTGCAAAAAGACTGGGCTATCACCTCATTTGTTATCAACACGAATAAAATCGTCTTTGACGGGTCGCCTATATTTACCTCACCAATCTCCTTATATACACAAATTCACCAGAAAAAAACCATTTCTGTGCGGCGAATGAAATCCGACGCTCCTGAGGTGATCTCTTTCACCGGTACAAGCACGACGACTGTTGACCTCTCAAAAATCGGAACCGCCGGACAAAAAGACATCGAGCTCGAGGCAGGGTCGTATACTATTCAACCAGCAGACTATACGGAACTACGCGGTTCATTCTTTTCGTTCGATGAAGGTCATTACTTCGACCCTTTTATCTATTATCTGACGGACAGAAAAGACGCAGACATAGTCATAGGAAATTATACATTTATCAAAAATCCGATTGACCCGGATTGGATTACTGTAAAAAAATCTTTTAAATCCTCAACATTAATGCCGGAAAGTGGAAAATTTACCGAATCCGTCGAATTTTTGCTCTCTTCCCCTCTCATGGAAAAAAATCAAATTCTACTTGAGGAGCTGCTAACGAAAAACTACTTTCAACTGGAAGAGCAAGATAACGTGGTGTTGTGGGGAAAGAAAAAAATAAATGAAAATTTTTTTGACAGTATGACGAGCGCAGAACTTGATACTCTCGAGCCGCACCAACTCATTGAATTTAACTCACTTGAGGAACTCTCCAAAAAAGTAGAGGGGATAAACCCTGGCATAGAAGCAGGGTCAGATATAACAACGGTCCTTAGCTTGCCACTTCGGGGAACACACATCTTTCTTGTATACACAACCGATATTATTGATCTCACGATCCATAAAGAAGATCTCAACCGAGAAGAGGGGGCGGATATGGCTTCTGTAGCGATATCAAACTTCGGAAGTGACAAGGTGCTTTGCGAGACAACAATTGCCGACGACGGAAACATAAGCTCAGATAAACGTACCGGGGCACGGGAAGGCCGGCTGCTTTGTGAAAACATCCCGGAAGGAATCTACACAGTCACAGTATCCGGAGAAGACTTCCTTATCAAAAAAATGAAAATTAACACAAATAAAATTATGCTAAAAAACAAACTTTTTGTTCACGACACGGGAACGGATTACACCATCTACACTCAACCGGTGGTTCCAAATAGTATCGACATGCGACACTGGGGTCCTCAACAAAAACTGGCCGTGACCCTTCCCACTCAAGAAGAACGCCTCCTTACTCTCAACGATGGTGAAAGAAAGAAAATTGAACTACCGTCGGGTCTTTCATCCTTTAGATTCTCTCCCGGAAGCAACCTCCTCATTGGCGGACACTTCTCTTTCAACGAACAATACCTGTTTGATCTTCCGATACTCCAAGGCAAGAACTTTGTGCTCACTCGCCTTACCCCGCCAGAAACACTCCAGTCGTTTAAGTTGGAAGTAAGATGAAGTATACCAGGATAGTACAGCGCCTCATCTTCTTTTTCTTTTTTTTGTATGTGTTATTTTATTTGTCGGTTATTGTTTTTCCGGATGTGCGAAACTTTGTTGGGTTTTATACCCCTCTTTCCTTAGTCCATTTTTTTACACTGGTCTTCTGCGTCTCCATTGTTTTTTTTCTAAAGACAAAAATATACCATCACCCAAACAAACGACCTAAACACGTGAACCGATGGATAGTGGCAGGCTATAAAATTATTGCTGCAGCCTTTCACACATCGGCATTACGGCGCGTTGTCACCATCCTACTTTTTATAGCAACCCCGATTGCTCTTTTACCGGCTCAAGCCCTTCTTGACCAAAAAAAGTGGGCTGGGATCAATGCAGATGTGTTGCAATCTATCTTGCAGGCGCAAAAACCAATATTTTTTGTTTTCTTTTTTTTCTTAACCGCTCTCTGGATACTTGTTACAAGCAAATATAGCAAAAAATATCTTCCTTTTGCTCAACACGTCTTTTTTATCACGCTTATATTGTTCGAGTATCTTTTTATATCTCAAAAATTCTTTAACACAACGTACCACATCACCTTCTATCCATTTATTAAACATCTTCTTATATTTATATCGTCTGTAAGTGGCGGGATAAGTGTACTCCATACGTTTGACACTTCATACGCGGACTTAAAAAAAGAGAAGCAATCGGAACTGGGTGCCCAGCTGTACTGTATAAAAAAATTCCGCGCTACCTATCCACGCCTTCAAAATATACCCGCTATCGGTCGAGTGACCGAAAACATATACAAACAAGGGTGGTTTGTGACTGGGTTTCTCGGACTCTTTTTGGTAACGTTCTTCTTTTTAACCGCACCACTCTCACAACGATTCTTGACTGGAGACGAATTTCATATCTTTTCAGTGGCCCAAGGGTTACTCAACTCGACCACGTGTGTAGCCTGGAACCAACTCTACGACACTCCCGGATACACATATACATCGCAGTGTATTTTATCCGGTATAGTGGCATTCTTCTTTTTTATAACCCAACATGTTTCCATTTTTGTTGCCAAATTACCCTCTCTTATCGTTTCAGTAGCAAATATCTTCCTCATTTACTCCCTTCTTAGCAAGATAGGGACAAAACAAATAGCTCTTTTTTCGGTTCTATTTTACGTTCTGAACCCATTATTTATTTACGAATCAGCCTTTATACGGGGATATATTTATATCGTATTTTTGCTGTTGCTACTTACGCACTTCGTTTTTAAAATGATTCAGACAACAAACCAAAAAAAAGTATTACTTTTTATATTGCTACAAGGAATAACGCTTTTTACTGGATACAAAATTCATCTCACATTTATTACAGTTGCTCCGTTTGTTTGTGCGTTATGGATTTGGAAACTCCACGATTACGCAAAAAAAACAAACAGGATGCACCTATTTTCCCTCATCGTAACCTATATCGGCCTAGCTGGCGTTTGGTTCGCAATACGTTTTTTTGAGCAAAAAAACTGGGCAACGGCAGGTGCCATTTCGCTCCAGTGGAAAACTTTTGATGTCTCTTTTTTTACATTCCCACCGACTGTCACAAAAATCATTTTCGGTATCGGGATTGCGGGTTTCTTATGCTTTGCATTTAGGCTTTATAAGACAAAAAAGAAAATTCCGGCGCCGTTCGTTATGGCACTGGTTTTGATTGGTATGTTTGTGAGTACTCACATTATCTACGCGGTATTTGCAGACACAAAAAACTTGATTCTTAGATACATGACCAACATCATTGTGCTCAATGTGATTCTCCTGCCCTTCTTTTTATTTTTGATCATTCGACGCCTCTTAATCCAGAGAATAGCACCCGCAGTGATAATTTTACTATTTATGGGAGTACCATATGTTTCCTTTTGGACAAGTGACCGGATGAATAGAGGATGGGATAACACATACAATATTATCGACATGTATTCGCTTGAAGAATTCACATCTCCTTACCGAGCGAAAGAAAAATGGGGCGCCCCATATACAAAAATAAAAGAGCACATAGAACCAAGTGACACAGTTGCTATCATTACAGAGTTAGTACATGATCCAACGATACAGATACTCACGGAACATGCTGCTCAAATTGAACTATTTTGCCTTCGCTTTTCTCCATTCCAATTTATAAATAACAGTATTTACTGTGCAGAAGAAGATTACTATTCGACAGAACTTCGCCCGATAAAATACGAGGCCATATCGCGCATACTTGAATCTCATGACAAGACATTCATTGTGTTTCCCAGTAGAAAAAATTATAAATTCATGACGCAGACACAGTACATAAATGACCTATTCGGCTTTCAAAAAATATCCGGAACCGGTTTTGATACAACATATATCGATGTGTATCTTTATGAAAGACGATAAGTCGAAAAGCAAATTTTCTTCGATGAGAGAAAAAAATGCTGTCCTTTTCCTTGCTAAAATTTTTGATGGCGCAAAACAAGTGCCCCATCTTCAATATTTTATTGGCAACGGTTTTTGGATGACCCTAAAAGAAGGGGCAACGACACTCCTTGGCGTGTTTGTCTCAGTAGCCCTTGCTCGCCTACTGACAAAAGAAACTTACGGACAATATCAACTCGTCATCACCATTATCAGTCTGTTTTCAGTTTTTTCAATCCCTGGACTAAACTCGTCACTAACCCGGTCAGTCGCACGTGGATACGACGGAAACTATAGAAATAGTGTGCACATAAGTTTTTGGTGGTCACTTATTGCCGTTCCTCTTCTCTCAAGTCTCGCGGGGTATTTTTACATTATAGGAAATCAAGATGTAGCGGCGAGCTTCTTGATTTCTGCGATTTTTTTCCCCTTCTTTTATGCCCCAAATACATGGAATGCATTCTTGGTTGGAAAACAAAAATTTAACCTGCTAACACGCTGGAATATCATTTCCGTTCTTTTCCAAAGTTTTCTTCTCGTAACAATGGCCTGGATTTTCAAAAATAATCTTATTGTTTTGGTCTTCAGCTATTTTTTTTCATATACTATTTTCAACTACATATGGTACAAAAAAAGTTTTGCGCTCATCCAAACAGACAAAAAAAACGAGGAAGACATAGATTATGGTTTTTTCCTTACCAAACTATCGACACTGGAAATCGTCGCGTCATACATAGATAAAGTGCTCGTCGGACTTCTTCTCGGGCCTGAGTCGCTCGCAATTTACACCATCGTTTCATTGATTGCCGTAAAAATAAAAGACCTATCAAAAGTGGTTGGCCAACTTATCTTTCCAAAATTTTCAACAAGCAAAAAAACCTTTGTAGACATTCTTTATGCATACCAAAGACCGTGGCTTTTATTTACCTTGAGCATGGTCGCAATTTCAGGACTATATTACGTCAGTATACCCACTCTTATACGGTTACTTTTCAGTGAACAATATACACCATACACATACCTTGCGCAGTGGTTTACGATAACCGTTGTATTGTCGTTCCCTCTTGCGGTTTTAGCATATTATGTACTGGCAAAAAAAGAAAAAAAAATCATAATTCTTTCGCGTCCGATTTTTGCTTTTATACGAATAGTACTGAACGCTTTTGCTATTTATTTTTTCGGTCTGATTGGGGCCGTGGTAGCATTTAACTTATCCATGCTCATTCGTCTATTCTTTTTTCTTTTCGGAATCAAATACACTCAACCAAAAAAAGGCAAAGATGAGTGCCTTAGGATATAAACTCATGAAATGGATAGATATCTTCTCTGTCCAAAATTTGAACGAGGAGGCTGACCCCCCACAAAAAAAGACATGTCCCGTGAATATCCGGCTCATTTCTCCCCCGACTTACTGGAGCATCATAATACCACTTTCCTGACGAACCAGGCAAAAAGGAAAATCCACCGATACTCGGATAGTAATGCGCTCGATATCGTCGAAGCCGGTCCCAGGCAAATGTATTCAGTTCCTCGTTTCGATACTCCGTTCCAACCACTTTTGTACAATACGTCAGTACAAACGTTATATTAAAGTGATCACATGCGTGAGTGTCATGTTGTGCGGACAGGACCGTGTCCAATATACGATCTGCATGGGCAAAATTCATTCTTTCCGCAACCAACAAACCCGTTAGGATCTTCATGGCTCCATTTATTTTTTGAGAAAGAGATGGTGTGCCCATGTACCAAAATCCGTCTGAGTGTTGTAGTCGATTAACCCAGCGTATCGCTGCGTCTATCAAAGTTTCTTTGTTTTCAGATAAACTACATGCAAGAAAAAATAAAAGGTGACTAAAGTGACTTCCCGCTGCCCATGGTTTATGCCAATCAAGGGCCGATAGATATCTCTCTATGTCTTGTTCAGATTCCACAAGCGACGTGATTGCATACCGAGGCATATGGGAAAAAAGTGTCATCGCAGAAAATGCCTGGCGTGTTTCAGCAAGGTGTACTTGCTTACCTCTGTGAATGTTGCCTGTCTTGAAGATATACCACAAACGGTACGGAACGGAAGACCACTCAATCCACTGATCTATAAAAAAACCAGTTGGCTTCTGAAAAGATTGTATAAAATTACATGCCTCCTCCACTTCTTGTTCATACTCCTTTCTTAACCCAAGTGTGTATATAATCTTTAAAAAGAAAACAGAGTTACCAAGGCCCCATTGCGCTTTTTCTCTGAGATAGTCACCGGTGAGTGAATAGTGGTATCTCCCCGGTCGGCCAGGCACTTTTAACTTCTGCAAAAATTGAGGAACAGCATGAGGAAGCGCAAGTAGCCATTGTTGAATTTCTTCGATGTCTCGTCCGTCAGTCATACGAGAGTTCTCTCAAAACTCGGGCCGGGACCCCGACAGCCAGTGAATCCGGTGGCAAATCTTTCGTGACAACTGCACCAGCACCTACAACAGTATTTTTGCCAATAGAAACACCTGGGTTAACGATCACACCAGAACCCAACCAGACTCCATCATCAATCCTGACTGGCAGCGCAATATGCTTTCTGACAGAGGCGGGGTGTTCATAGTCCAGCCCCCCGGTATTAATAATACATCCAGGAGAAATACGTACACGACTTCCTATGTAAATATCCGCCATCGCGTTAAGCACAACACCATGATTGATTCGTGTCGCATCCCCTACAAAAATATGGTGAGGATGATACACATAGATATTGCCCGAGACACTGGATAGGCGCCCCAAATTGCCAAAAAGACACCTCCATTTCCATGTCGTTCCGAGTTTATGCAGACCTCGAAGCCATTTAAATATCAGTAAAAAAAACCGGTGAAAAATCGATACATCTTTCATATCACTTTTTATTATGCGCAATAACAATTATCTTCCGGCTAAAAAATGAATGGCGGAGCAATCTAAAAAAAATGCCCCCTGTCGGGATAATCTCGACGTCAAAAAAGTATTTTTTGAATAACTTTTTTGCTTTAGAGACAGTAAACTTATTTACGTGAGTTGGATCATCGTGTAGTCGTTGAAATCTTCCAAAAAAAACATCAATGATGTCGTACACACGCTTGACTGGATAGTTGGGAGTAACAAAAAAACAAACACCGTCTGGATAGAGAATACGATGAATCTCTTGCATGTAAAAATCAATGTCAGAAATCGGTATATGCTCGATGACTTGGTCTGAGTGAATAAGGTGAAACGTATCTCGGTCAAATGGTAACGGTTCCAACGGTTTCACTAAAAGCATATTCTTCCATCCTTCTCTCTGGAGACGTTGGACTCTTGTATCTGATACTTCTACGCCATAGATGTTTTCTTTTTTAAACCAAGCAGTAAAAAACGGTACATATTTTCCATTACCAAAACCATAGTCAAGACACCTCCGCTCCTGATCTGAAGACAATAAAGGAAGGACATTCTCACGAAATGCCGCCTCCCAGGCAGTGGGTACTACACCTTTTTGTGCCCGATCACGGGCATACTGTTCAAAATCTTGAGACATACTCATCACTAGATAGGATTCCTTCATGCAAAAGAATATCGCGTATGGCACGAAATGTAAAGTCGTATGTATACCCGAGTCGAACTAATTGTTCCCGTGTATTGACGATCGTGTTGGTTGCAAGCAATATCTTTTTTGCCAAGTCGTCTGGATCTGGCTTTGCAACAAACCCTCCAACACGCCAGACATGTGATACAGCCGCCGGGCTATCGTCACAGCAGACAACAGGTATATTGCAGGCCGCTGCCTCCAATATAATACGCGGACCCATCTCACGATAGTTCGTTGTCGTCAATAAACACCGAGATTGGTTATACAAGCGAGCAACTTCTTCCGGCGACTGCCAGCCCGCGAATGTTGTAACGTGGGGGTATTCTCGCTTTAGTCTTGCACCGGGCATCACCAATGTCTTTCCCGCCCGTGCGGTAGCACGTATTGCCAACTCCGGACGCTTCCAATATCCCTCGGAACCACGAGATGGATAGATACAGTCCCACCGTTTCGGCTCGTCTATATTTGGTCGAAATATTTTTTCATTCGCGGGCTTTGGAGCGACAATAATGCGACTCTGATCGATATATATTCTCGCTGCAAGCTGCTTTTTTTGAAAATCATGATCAACTAAGTGATAATCAACGCACCGATGATACCTCCCAACAGACTTTTTGAGACTTCTATTCGAATACGAAATTTTTAAGTAATCTTTCAATGTATAGGAAATAGCTGAACTATAATATAATAACTTTATACACCTCATGGATGAAACTCCTTGTAAAAAATCATCATATGGAAAACTGTGATGATTTAAAAACAGAACGTCCGGTTTTTCCAAAGCAAGATATTGTAGAATTTCCTTTTTTGTGCGACAAAAATAATAGCTGAGCGATTGGGTGTGGGACTGATAACTGCCGTAACAAAAATCAGAGAGCGTGACGATACGCACGTCAAAAAAATCAGACAAACGGCGCGCGGCATATACCGTAGAGTCTTCAACGGCCAGCATCGCCCCCCCACCCTCTGGCACCAACTTTTTTTGCCAATGCCAAATAAAAAAAATCTTTTTTTTCATCTCCATAGGTATTACTTTTGCGCTATCACAAGATAGAGGCTGGGATATGCAGTATACACTCCGCGTTTTTGTTCTTCATATACTTCGGAACACAGTATATTGTTCGATGACCGGAAAAAAAAACTTTTGAATAACTTCGTAACAAAAAATAAACAAAGAAGCGGCCAATACCAGATTTTTTTATATAGCATATTCATAAGAGTCAAGTCAAAGTCACCAACTTGGTATACTGAAACGGAAGAAAAATTGCGAAACAAAAATTTCAAAGAATGAAATCCAAAACGAAAATAGTCCGGGAGACTATGTAACCGATACATAAATGGAACAACCACGATAGCATAACCGTCTTGTTTCAACGTACGTTGCATTTCGTCTACAGCTCGCTGTGGTTCCGGAAGATGTTCAAGAGAGGCGACAGACAAAAAATTATTTACTGTCCCGTCTCCAAAAGGCATGTTCTGCATGTCAACAAACACCTCATACGGCGGCACAATATTGCTGGCTATGTATGTGAGCCGAGGGTTGACTTTCCTGTAGGTCGCATTCGTTTTTGGTGATGAACCAAGATCAACAACTGACCCGCTGAGCTGTGATAGCAACTGTGCTAATATCGTATCTGTGAGGAGGCGCGGTATAGAGCTTCTATAAAATAAAATCTTCCAGGCATTTCGAAAAAGAAAATAAAAAGATAAAATCGGTTTATGCAATTCAAGAGACATATCAAATTCAGGTAATAAGTTGGCTCATTTTCTTAAGAAAATAAATATTTTTTTCTAAATATTCAGCTCGTTTTTTTGATAAAAGAGTCCGAACTGTATTCTCGTCGCCTTGAAGCTCTGCAAACAATGACAGCAACACTTCTGGGGTTATATCTTGTAACGCGACAGAAAACAAAGACGGATACCCGACCATATCAACAAACGCATCGCACTTAATGTTATACGAGATATTTAAAAATGGTTTCCCTGCGCCAAGAGCGAAAATCCCCATATGCCCACGTGATCCGACCAAATAATCCATTTGGCTATATGCCCCCATCAGCTGTTGTGCAGAAGAAGAAAACAATAAAGGGATATCAACACGCTGTCGAAGGCTCAAATAGGAGTCAGTAACTTGTTTTGTATGTGCGATGAGATAGCATGCATACTCTGTATGTAACACGGATATAGTTGCGACAAGTGTACGAATATAATTTTGAGCAGCCAGAGTCGAAAGACGAGACAGTGGCACCAACACAAAACCAATCTTTTTCTTCTCTGTGAAAGCTAATTCAAATGGAATAGGTGACAAAAACATGGATGGACATGGAACAAGGTCCGTCGGTATTCCTTTGGAAGCAAGCTCCATTTGGCTCATCACGTCTCGAACTGAACTCAAAGTTACATAATCGTGAAGATGTTGAATTTTTTTCATCATTCTTTTATATCTTTTTTCGTCTTTTGCCTCGTAATTCAAACCAACACCATATAAAAATATAGGCTTTTTTATACCTTTAAGTGCCCGATATGAAAGCCGCAAGAGTGTCTTTTTTGCATATGGCCAATACAGACCGCCTCCCCCAACAACCACACAATCAAAATCTCTATTGACACGGGCAATTGTTGCAGAATCAAAATCTTGATATGCAATAAAAAAATCTTCAAAGGCGGCTTGTGTATCTATATGCTCCCGTATCAGATATTTAATACCCTCGGCAGATCCGACGTCACCCAGGTTATTATCGTTCGCATAACAGTGAAAAATGTTTAACGCCATAAGACCGGTGGCTATTATTTTTTTTCTTTATTCAAAAGTAAACGGTAGACAGTCTCGTAGTACTGTCGCACGATACAGTTCCAATCATACAGGGGTACCGCTGCAAAACCATTGCGAGCAAGCTGATCCGAAAAATTCTTGTCATGTGCAACAGACAATATACCTTGAGCTAAACCATGCGGGTCGTCCACGTCGCAGATTACAGCATTAACAGCATGCTGGCAAATGTCAGGAACCATGCCTACATTCGTTGTGACAACTGGTACACCTGTTGCCCATGATTCAAGTATTGCCTTCGGCCCTCCTTCAAGTCGAGATGGGACAACGTATAGGTCAAGTGCCTGATAATATGGAACAATTCTGCAATATTCAGATACGTATGTGTGGAAAAATGGTATGCCAGATCGTTGCAACCTTTGTTTGACGTATCCGCGGGACGGACCAGTCAAAAGCACAAAGATATTCCTCTCTTTTGCGACCATATCGAGAGCATCACAAAATACGTCAGGACCCTTAATATATTTCGGTTCAAGCCCGTGCCCCCAATAGTTACCGTCTTTTTGAAAACAACCGATCACACAAACATTAAGTGAAATCCCGAGTCGCTCACGAATGAGTTGTTTTGTCTCCTGAGAGACTGGCGAAAAATGTGAAATGTCTACACCTATCGGAATGACTTCCACGATGTCCTTACGCAGGCCTAACCGCAGGAGATGCTCTCTTGTGTTTGTGCATGACGTAACAACGCGTTTTATATGCGTGTTGATGTAAGGGATGTGGCGGCGAGCAACAACGTCGTCCTCAACATGAAACCACGTCAAGACTAACGTATTTGAGAAAACATCAACGGCTTTCTGTGCAACTGACTGCGTATACGAATGAAATGATCCAAAGTGAATGAGCGTGTTGCGTAGTCCTCGTGGTGTTACTCGTACAGTAGCGTCACACAGGCCAAGGGATGTAAGTCGGGAGGTAATTTCACATCCGTCCTGTCTGATTGACCACGGGGCATTTTCCACAATATATACTAACTGATATCTTTTTCCCAAAAGATTACGCACTATGTCAAAAGCGAGGGTGGCGGTTGATCTCATGTGACAATATTATTTTTGCTCCAGACAGAAAACACACACAGCGATATGCCCAGACCAACGACGTAAAAAAATATCAAGAAAATAGCGGACAATCCTCGCAACCGCTCTATGACTTTCATAAACCGGCTGTAATAAAGGCCGTATCCAACCCACCTCATCTTTGAGTCCTTTTACACCATCACGGAATGAACACTCTTTCATTACGAAGCCATATTGTTCAAATATTTGCTTTACAAAATTCAGATCCAGAGCGAATTGGTAAAATGTATCTTTCATTTCTTTTTCTTGTCGGCTATCTCTCAAAGCATAAACGCCTCGTCGGGCCAAAAATCGACGCAACGGGGACATATATGGAAAAGTGACAAATACGTAGCCGCCTTTTCTTACCACTCGTTTCATCTCTCTGACAATATCATCATATCCGTCCCAAAAATGTTCAATAACACCGAACGACCAGTATCCGTCGAAAAAATTATCTTCAAAAGGGAGCGCGCGAACATCTGCTTCCACCACGGAAAGATGCGGGGCAGCTCTTTTAACCGCCTGCACGGTATCAGGCGCATAATCGACACCATATGCATCATATCCCCACCGGTCAAATGCATAGACAAACTGTCCTAACCCACATCCACCGTCAAGAACTCGACCCCCCGAAGGGAGATAGGCCTTTGTGATGCGATATACAAAGCTTGTCTTATGTACCGATGTGATCTGACCTTTCACGTCGGCTTGATCCCAGTGAGTATCCCAAAAATCTTTTGTGCTCTTCATGCCAAAGTATATAAGTCTCTTTTGTGTGGGGTCATACACACGGTTCATACTGGCTGTCTACAAACTTCTTCAGAGATAATAACTCCCCACAGCTCACCCCACTGGACGGAATATTCCCGAGGCGCCCATCCGCTTTGACGTAATTCTTCCTGAAGTGAATCAAGAGTATACTCAATGTAATGAGTCGGATCTAACCGATATTCCAGGCCCTGTTCACGTTTATACATAGCCAACCAGTCCCGTGTAATAAGAGGGACACGAAGTAAAATAACATCCGATAACATATGCAGTTGTTGCAAAAAAGCGACGCGTTCTTTGATGTGTTCCAGGACGTTCGACAAAATGATTTTATCAAAACGGCGTGATGGTTTATAGGTCAACGCATCGGCGACCACGAACGTTAGATTGTCCGCACTCCAGCGTTTTTGTGCGATACGTATGTTTCTCAAAGAAATATCAATCCCGACCACAGAATCTGATTTATGAGAAACGTGATAGGCAGTAATTCCTTGACCGCAACCGACATCAATAACCAAGTCACCATCAGCAACATGATCAACAAAAAACTGGTAATACTTCATGATCTCATGCTTGGGGTGCGCCCCGTCGTGAGCAATACTAATCCATCGACCGATTCCTCTATAACTGACATTGTGCAAAAAAACAAAGAACGATACATTCAAACGCGCAATAAACGTTTTCATTTTTTTATATATTTCAGACAGCATAATCGTACATACCTCTACTCTCCTGTCTCGTAATCGTGCTTTTTTCGAAAAACCAACTCAAGTGATGGAAGAAAAAATGACGTCGGCACTCGCATGATCTGGGATAAAAAACGCATCATCACAAAAAAGGGCTTCGTTATTTTTGCTTTTACTGTCCGCAAATCATTGATGAAAAAATGGTATCCATACCCGACGTCTTCAGAGATATCTTCCACGTCCATCATGCACGTACGCGGGGTGCACTCATAATACGTCGCGTTTTTCCAACCGTTTCCGGTTCGAGTAAAACTTGTGAAACTTCCTTTCGCTTTCCTGAAAAGCCGAGCGTACGTATAGGCAATCTGGGGTGGCAACCAATGAACAAATGGTAAACCGATCGAATGTGTCTCAATAGGAAAATATCTATTTGGTGTATCAAAAAAACCAATCAAACCGCCTTTCTTTAGTTTTTTATAGTATGAGTCAACGTAGAGGTATCTGTTTTCGAAGGGCAAGTGTTCGACAACGGCAAGGACGATGATAATATCAAAAAAACCATCCGGATATGGTAACGACCGCGTCTGCTCATTAGAAAAACAGTCGACAGAAACTACCTTTTCAAGGCGCAACTCTTCTTTTTTTATACGTGTGATCTCTACAAACAGCGGATCCACATCATACGTATAAATCTCGCCAACTACCGGCTGCTGGTTCAGATACTCGGTAATGTGGCCCGACGAACAACCCACCTCAAGTACGCGAAGATCCCGCAGCCCTTCCTTTGCACAGTATCGAAACAAGGGAAATAAAAACCGGCTGCGCTCATCTCGATGAGTAAGATACTGGGGGGCACGCCCAACCCCTTTTCTTTCGATAATTTTTTCGATTACTTTTTGACTATACACTGTTGTATATTGCTTTTCACCAATATACAAAACACGGTGATCGCCAAAATTTTTTATCTGAAAATCACTCATATTTTTTTAGGAGCTGCTCTTGATGACCTGACAATACAAACATGCCTCTTTTTCTACAGTTGCAGCAAGGCTATGCTGCTCCGCAACAAAATGACGTGCCTCTCGACCGAGCCTTTCTTGTAACTGTTTATCTCCCATTATCTTACTAATTCCGTCTTGTAAGTCTTTCACAGTCGGTTCTACAAGCCACCCAGTTTTTCCATGGGCTAGTACATCACGAATGCCGGCCACATTTGTCCCTAAGCATGGTAATCCGCAAGCCATGGCCTCCAAAAGAGATTTGGGCGTTCCTTCATAATGAGAGCAAAGTACGTATAGTGTATACTGGTTCAATATGCTTGGCAATAGGAGATTTGAGACAGCCCCTTGGAAATGAACCGAAACTCCCAGCGATTTCGCCAAATCTTTCAACTTGTCTTTTAGGGTTCCGGATCCATAAATATCCAAACGATATGGTAAGCCTACAAGGGCGTAAAGCAAACTCTCGATATTTTTTTGAGGGTCAAGACGCCCTACAAAAACCAAATCACCAACTTTCTCTTCTTGTTTTGTGGACGAAGTGAATATTTCAACATCCACGTAATTCGGTATACGCCGCACAAATGAAATCGAATATTTTCTCAAAACATTTTTGTATTCTTCCTCACCAGCGACAATCACACCATCAGCATACGAATAACTAAAATATTCTAAAAAACGAGCCCACCAATACCGAATATGATATCCCTTCAAACGTGCAAAGGAAGAAAGGCTATACCCTGTTCGGACAATAAGCGGTTTTCCGCATAAAAATCTAGCAAGAACTCCGACAAAGCTCCCAGACATTTGATTTGTTTTGTATAGATCACATTGAGAAAGTATCGTTTTATGTATAATGGGTAAAAAAAATGCATATAAAACCGTACCTATTTTCCCGGGGAAACAACGCGGTTTAGAAATAATATGAATGGCAGATGGCAACAAATGCTGATACACTGCGTCTTGGACGCCGTAACTGAACCAGTAAATCTCTTTGCAAATGTTTTTTTTAACCAGCTCTTCATATAACCGTTTTTCCCTACTCAGCAACCCTGTATCATTCCAAAGTTGCACTGAAATATCCCAAGTAAAAAAAACCGCTAATCGTATACTCATACAAAGGCATGCCTAAGAAAATAATATCCTTCTTATAACAGACAGAACCGGCTTTGGGAAAAAAGTGGCCATATAGTACCCACAAGACCACAGGGGCACCCCGTGCGTCGACCAAAAAATCTTGAGACAGCGACGCGCCTCATCCATATTATTGACTTTAAAATATGTTTGGACCTCATGCTTCACAAACTCAGCCGGCGGCATCGGCTGTTGTCTGAGTGCTGCAGGATCAAATTCATCGTATTTGTCGTTTCCACACGAGCGACGTTGGCAGTACATATCACGAGCCGCCTGTGCAAATAAACGCTGTCTATACTGCTTTTCTGCCGTCGTTTCGCTGGGTTGATACCGATACTGAATAAGTGGGTCAGCCAGTGTATAGAGTCGTTTGTTGTCTGACAAAAGTCTTAGATAAAAATCATAATCCTGACTTAAAAAAAACTTCTCTCTGTAGAGATACCCCTCGTTCCGAAAAAAAATAGTCGGATGAAAAATACTGGTTTGAAATATGCGCCGAGGTGATGTAAAACTTTTCCTTATATAATGAGATCGTTTATACAGTCTCCGTGTCTCCCCTGTTTCCTTGTCAAGCAGAATAGCAGCGGATCCCAACAAAAAAACATCCGGATGCCTCTCCATAAAATCCATTTGTCTTTCCAGCCTATTTGAAAACGATATGTCGTCAGCGTCTTGCCGTGCGATATATGTTCCACGTGCATGTCCAAGAGCGACATTTAGTGCATAAGCTAAACCATGACAACTCGTCAAAACAACTGGCTGAATACGCAGATCCTTTACGCGAAATCTCTCGACAATATCGATTGAATGATCGGTACATCCGTCCAAAATAATAAAAAACTCAATATTATCGTATGTCTGATCCAAGATGCTACGGATTGACTCAGCCAGTGTTTCCTCGCTGTTGTGTACCGCCATGATGACAGAAATGTCCGGCCTCATACGTCAAAGGGCGGGGCCAAATTCAAAAACTCATCGTGTGGTATTTGTCGAAGTGACTGAATTCTTTGGCGATGTTTTAAAGCGCGCGGTATATGACGAAAAAATAACCAGTGTGAAATGAGAAAACTATAAAAAAGCATGACGTCATGTTTACGAACAATCTGACGCAATGTTTTATAAAAAAAATAACTATAACCGACGACGTACCATTTGAATAGCGAAAGAACTGTATAACTTTTGGTAATGGTGTACATAAATCCGGCCATTTCATACTTATATTTCCAGCGATATGTATCTCGATCGAGTAATCGCTGCACACCCAGATGCACAGCGTGGGACCGAGTATACAAAAAATTTTGATATCCAAGCAAGTATGCACGGATTCCAATGTCCCAGTCGTCAAGACAATATGGAAAGGTCTCATCAAATCCACCGACAGTATCCCATATATCTTTGCGGAAAAACAACAGCCCCCCCATGGGACATGGTATCTCAAAAGGGACGCTGTCAGACACCGTTCGCAGTGGAACGCTAGGCTTACGACGATTGGTGTAGAGACCGTAAGCATCAGTGAGGTCGCCCCCCCAGTCAATAAACGGGATCGACACAAATGCCGCTTTCGGGTGTGTCTGGTAGAAGGAGACAAGTTTTTCCAACAGCCGGACATCCTCCGGAAGTATGTCGTCATCCAAAAGGAGTACATAATCTGCTGTTGCATATCCCATACCTATGTTCTTTCCTTTTGAATACCCGTAATTTACGTTATTTCTTATAACGTGGATTGATGGGAACTGATCAACTAAAAAAGAAACCTGCTGGTCATCCGAACCGTTGTCTATAACGTATATCTTATAGTTGGGATATGTGAAAGATAACAAGCGAGGTAATATACGCTCCATGTATTTTTTTCCATTATAGTGAAGTATGACAATGTCAACTGATGGCGCGGTAGACTCCATGACCATAAAAACTATTTTTTACAAATCACTAAAATATCTTTTGAAAAAATGGTTGTTGTTTTTCTTCCGTAGAGCCTCGTCGTTATTAACATATATGACTGAATCAACATACTGAGTAACCACGCCGGGTAATTGAGCGGATTTTCGTAGAAAACATAAATTGCCAAACCGTACACCGTCACATCAGAAAAACCGGCAAGTCGTGCTACTTGGCTCAGACTCTCCTGGGTAAAGCCAATTTCGTGGGTAAAGTCTATATACCTGCCTCCCGCTGCGGTCATCCAATTTGACATATTCGGTGTTTTTATACAGAGGACTCCACCGGGGCGGAGAGCAACAAACATTTTTTCTAAAAGCTCAACAATAACATCTTTTGTTAAGTGTTCAATGATGTCGTTAAATACAATCGCGTCAAACTCGTTTCGACGGTCGTGAAAAAAAGAATGGAGGTCGTGTTGTTCTGTAGCGAAACCTTGTTTTTGACAAAAAGAAACTACTTCTGTAGAGATATCGACACCTAAAAAATTCGTATATCCTTCCCGTTGCAAAAAAAACAGAAAGTCCCCCATGCCGCATCCCGCATCAACAATACGAGCGTTTTTGTTTTTTGGCAAATGAGATGCATAATTTTTGCGAAAATAACGGCGACGAACTTTATACTCTCGCTGTATCTCCTCAGGACTATGCGTATAGCCAAAATGAGTTGAAATATATCGATCGAATAGTTTGTGTGTGTTCATAAGATTATGCAATGCGTGCTTCAAATACGTAAGCAAAAGGAATTCCCAGCCATAACCTCACCGGAAATACCCGGATATCACTATACCCAAGTTCATCCATCATTTCCAAAACTTCAACTTCTGAATACATATATTTCACCACTTTCCTTAACTTCCAAGCCAAAGTGGTGTAGAACCATCCGCCAATGCCATAGCCAATAATAGTAAAAAAAATAGCGCCCGACTGTTGGGCCAGAACACTTCTGCTTTCTCTCAAAAAGCTAAAAAGCTCTTCTCGATTCAAATATTCTGTCATCCAAAAAGAAACAATCATATCATGCGGTGTTGTTATATGTCGAGCAAAGTCAGAGGCGCTTGCTTCAACCACGGAAAATTCGGGGGGGCACAAGTGTGGATTAACATCTACGCCAGTTATTTTATTTCTATTTTTCTGAAAAAATTTCGAGTAATACCCGGTACCAATACCAACTTCGACGATTTGTTTGTCCCGTACAAAATTTACCAACGGTAAAATATATCTGCTCGTTGGAACGCGCAAGAGATAGTGCGAGAGTCCCTTCTTATCATATAAAGCGGTGGTAACACTCTGATATCGGCTATATCCTAAGGCTGGCATATATTTGATACAACTCTTCAAGGGTAACGAATGAGCATCCCTTCAGGGCAAGCCCGTCTAATACTTTTGTTAAACGACGGACATACCATGCCACACTCCACTCACTTCTGGTATATGGTGTTGCCCGAGGAATAATCTCCATACTATGAAACATAAGGCAGAAAACGACGTAGTCGTTTGACCGGTACAAGCGTATTGTGTCGTCAATAAGTCGACGTTGTTCATACGCAGACATATGAGTTGGCCGTAACCAACGATACCACAACCATCTATCCGGCGCAAAGGCGAATCGTTTCCCTTGAATAGTAATAGGTACTTCAAGGAGCGGCTCACTGAATCGCTGTGTATTTTCTTTATTTATAAAGTATGGTTGAACAGGATACTGACGAAAGTTAGGGCCGCCCTGATACGACCAGTCAATTCCTGGGGTAACGGAACTGTCAACGTGATAACCCAGAGATTGGAGACTTTGCCACGTGTCTCCATCTGCCCCAAAACGAGCTGCGCGGTATGATGTCGGATTGACACCAAGTCGTTCGCCAATCATAGCGGTCAATGTTTGTATTTTTTTATATTCGGTGGATAGATCGTATGCATAACAGGGATATTCGTCGCTTCTCGTTCCATTATAGTGACTGTACTTCTTCATTGGTTCGACATATTCAGCATGAAGATGTGCCCCTATTTCAGCACCTTTCGTCTTTTCTTGAGATAATGACTCACAACTTTGCCGGTCCTCGACCACTTCTGGTGAAACAAAGTACACGGGCCGGACCCCAAATCGATCCCAGATGGGCCGGAGTAGCTGTGGTACTCCTTGAGTAACCGAGCTAAATTGAAGCGGATCACTCCGCCTCCAACTTGTCGAACAATCTGGCTCGGTGTCAACTGTTACTACACAATACAACTGCACATGAAAATCGTTTAAGAAAAATATGCCTTATGCCACATTTCGAGTGCGAGAAGCGCCCAAAGTCGTTTGCCATGACCGCCCTTGCTTTGATGCTCTTCGAGCATGTGTTGAATAGCCTCTCGTCTAAAAAGAGTGTATATGAAACTTTCCTGATCGTGAAATTGTTCACGTATGTAAGGACGTAACTCATGTTGAAACCAGGCATCGATGGGCACTGAGAACCCATGCTTCTGGCGCGTGAGAACTGAGCGCGGCAACCGAGACCTCAAAGCGCGACGGAGTATTTTTTTTCCTTGAAAAAAATCAAGTTTAAGCCTGGAAGGCATCTCGGCCATTCGCAGAACAAAAAGATGATCTAAAAAGGGCGCTCTCACTTCCAACGCATGCGCCATGCTTGCCATATCTGTCTTCACATTTAAGTCGTCGGGGACATAGGAATGAAAATCGAGCCATAATATTTGATTGATCCACTCGGCATGGATTTCTTTCACTTTGTTCTCGAATATATTTTCAACTCCCTGATGAGAGCTGTTGTACCCGGGCATGCACCACCGGCTTTTTAACCATTCGTCAAAGTAGTTAGTGAGGTTATAATGTCGACGGGCGGGCGACAAGGAGCCCATACGCTTAATTAAGTTGATTTTCGACGACAAAAAACGAGAAGGGAATATTTTTAGCGCTTCTGCAAGCCAAGGATACCGCAACAAGGCAAGATGTACACGATACTTATCATATCCGGCAAAGTTTTCATCACCTCCATCGCCACTTAAAGCGACAGTAACGTACTTTCTCGTATACTGAGATAACATATAGGTTGGCAGCTGTGAACTATCCGCATATGGCTCTTCGTAGTGAACAAAAAGATTTTCAATATGAGCGAGGAGGTCCTGTGGCCCCACGCGACACTCGTGGTGTTCGGTCTGATATAGTGCAGAAACTTGTTGTGCATAGACGCCTTCGTCAAATTCTTTTTCTCCAAAACGAATAGAAAAAGTTTTTACTTTGTCAGTAAACTGACTCATAGACGCGACAACAGCGCTGCTGTCAATACCTCCTGAGAGAAAAACGCCAATCGGGACGTCGCTAATCATTCGAAGTGATACTGCACGATCTATTTCCTCGAGGACATACGTTTCCCACTCCGATTGACTACGGTCATACCTTGGTATGTAGTTCAAAGAAAAATATTTTTGTTTTGTGAAACGACCGTCTTTAAGAGATAAAGTGAAGTAATGTCCCTGCTCCAACTTCTGAATATGCACAAAACCGGTCCGCGGAGCAGGAACGTATTGAAGTGTTAAAAAATCATAAATCGCTTTTCCGTCGACCTGACGTGGAATGGCATGTGTAAGAATTGCCTTTAATTCGGAACTGAAAATAAATCGATCGCCGTCGAAATAATACTTTAATGGCTTCTTGCCGAACCGATCTCGTGCCCCGAAAAGGATGCTCTCCTCTTTATCATATATCACAAAAGCAAACATCCCATTAAATTTGCTAAGGCATTCTGTGCCATACTCCAAGTACGCAGCGGCCAGTACTTCAGTATCTGTTTGTGAATCAAACACATAGCCCTTTTGTTCCAGTTCAGAACGAATTTCAAAAAAGTTATACACCTCCCCATTAAAGGTAATGACAGCCGTCCTACCTTGGTGGGTATATATCATAGGCTGATGGCCACTTTGTGAAAGGTCCAAAATGGCAAGACGTAGATGGCCCAAGCCGACGTTCCTGTCTATAAAAATACCTCGATCATCCGGACCGCGATAGTTAATGGCCTGATTCATCTTCTCTATATCAGTCTGACTAACAGGCTGATTTTTCAGTGAGACAAATCCGTTTATACCACACATAAACGCTGATATAACTGAAAATACTGGTCGGCCATGTTCTCCCAGTGAAAGCGTTCCGCAATACTCCGGCTGTACACGCCCATCTCTTTTTGCCGGTCAGGGTTAATATATACTTGATACAAGGCTTCTGAAATATCCTCTTCGTTTGGGTCTACAACATACCCGTTGCTCTTGACCAACATATCACTTCCACCAGTTTTCGTTGTGATAACCGGAAGTCCGCTTGCCATTGCCTCTAAGAGGGTGTTACTCATGCCCTCTCGTTCCGACACCAATACAAATACCGACGCATGCTGATAAGACGAAGGGAGTTCGTGATGAGGTACATGTGGTGAAAAGACCACCGTATCTTGAATATTCAATTCTTTACAATACGAAACGAGCTGTCTGCGCTCAGGTCCGTCTCCGATGAGGACCAATTCGACCGGTTTGCTTGAAATACGTTGAGAAAACTTTTTAAATGACCGGAGCAGCAATGGAATGTTCTTAATACGATGCAATCGCCCAACAAATAACACACGAAAAACAGAACTTCTCTTTGTGTTGACACTGAATTTGTTTATATCAACTCCATTTGGTATAACCGCATAGTCCCTACGCAAAAAATGCTCTGCCTCATTTTGGAGGTCATCACTATTCACAACTACTGCGCCTGCTTTCTTCCAACTTCGATAAATAAGAGACTTCATGACGGCGTACATGTATCGATAGCTGGGATTGTGGTATGGCACATCACTCCCTCGCAGACTTATCACGTATGGTGGTTCCAAAAAAGAGGCAACTATCCCACCGGGAATTCCCATAAACGCGTGCACCAAGTCATATTGCTGTGCCTGCATCATTTTTTTTGAAAAAAAATACGCCTGGACAGCATAACGTAATACGTCTTGATGTCTCTGGTGTTGAAGATGAACCTCGTTTTTTCCAATATCAAGGCGGTACATGACCGCTGAGTCAGACAATCGAACCACGTCCTTAGAACCCGGCGACCCAGTGATAACGTCAATCATCACGCGAGAACCGTGTATCTGAGTCAGAGAACGTACCAAATAGTCCACTGCGTTTGCAGCCCCACCTCCAAGTGGAGGAAACTCGTAACTAAGGAGAAGTATGCGCAATCGAGTATGCTGATCCATCTTTGCCATAGTTACCGCTTAGGAACTGACGTATCGTGCAGTTGATGTATCACTTCGCGTATAACGTACGAGCGATCTCTCGAAGAGGCATAATATGTTTTTGACAAGATGTCAGCCAACAGACCAAAAACCAGAAACTGAATACCGCCCAGGAAACCAAACATTGCCATCTCTGTAAGAACAGTTTCCGATAGGTCAATCGCTAAAAAAAATTTTCTGTAAACAACCACAAGCGCAACAAGGCATGAAAAAAACACCAACATAAGGCCAACCCCACCGAATAGATGAAGCGGGCGATTCGCGAACTTTTTCCAAAACCACACTGATATCATATCTAAAAACCCCTTGACGGTTCGCTTCCATCCATATTTTGACATCCCATGCACCCTTGGACGATGTGTAACTTCCACCTCTCCAATTCGAAATCCTTTTAATTTAAGCACCGCGGGAATGAACCGATGCATTTCTCCAAACAAATCAATGGTTTCAAAACAGTGCCGTCGGTATGCCTTTAAGGAACAGCCGCTGTCGTGGATGCCGTCGTCGATGAGAAATTTTCTCAGTCCATTTGCGACACGGGAAACAAATCTTTTACTCAGGGAGTCTTTTCTTTGTTTTCTCCACCCAGAGATTACGTCAAATCCCTTACCAAGTTCTGACAGGAGGGCCGGAATATCCTTTGGATCATTCTGGAGGTCTCCATCCATGATTACAACCACCTCTCCTTTTGCGGCTTTAATCCCTGCATCTATAGCTGCCGTTTGACCAAAATTTTTCTGAAAATTAATAATCGTCAACGGTGTGAGTGTTTTCATAACGGACAGACTTGTGTCTGTACTCCCGTCGTTGATAAAAATAATCTCAAACTGGCGCTTAAGCCCGCGGCAAACGTAAAGAATTTCTTCGTGCAGTTGTTTCAAATTTTCTGCTTCATTACAAATAGGAATGAGAACAGAAACAAAAAAAATGTCCTGTGAGGATTCCATAGAGAACAAACCACCATTAGCGTAACATGCTCGGATCGAAAGAGCAAGCTGTTTTATAGCAGTCTGCAAAGACTGCAGGTAGTGCATAGATTCGTCAGGGCATGTATTAAAAAAGAGGTCCTCTCTCAAGGACCTCTTTTTATAAATAAACTACTTCTTACCTTCAACAATCTGTTGTTCCACGTTCTTTGGAACCTCAGCGTAGTGGCTGAACTCCATCGAGTAGCTGGCGCGACCCGAACTCATCGAACGAAGGTTGCCGACGTACCCAAACATCGTAGCAAGCGGGACTTTGGCACGTATAACTTTTGCAGTGCCACGCTCGGTCATCTCTTCAATCTGACCACGTTTTGAGTTCAAGTCACCGATCACATCACCCATATATTGCTCCGGGGTTAAGACCTCAACAGCCATGATTGGTTCGAGAATAACCGGGTGCGCCCTCTTTACAGCGTCAGTAAATGCCATACTTCCTGCCATCTTGAAGGCGATTTCTGAAGAGTCAACTTCGTGGTAACTTCCGTCAAAGACAGAGGCTTTGATATTTTCCATCGGATATCCTGCGACAATACCACGGTTCATACACTCTTTGACACCCTTTTCAATGGCAGGAACATACTCGCGAGGAATGATGCCGCCCTTGATATCGTCAACGAACTCAAACCGTGGGCCACCGGCTGGCAAGGGTTCAATGCGCAACCAGCAGTGTCCATACTGCCCACGACCACCGGTCTGCTTGATGTACTTTCCCTCTGCTTCGGCACTACCACGAATAGTTTCCCGGTAGGCAACTTGTGGAGCACCAACATTGGCTTCCACTTTGAACTCACGCTTCATACGATCGACAATGATGTCGAGATGTAACTCACCCATACCGGAGATAATGGTCTGGAGTGTCTCTTGATCGGAGTGGACCTTAAATGTTGGGTCTTCTTCTGCCAACTTTTGCAATGCCAAGCCCATCTTTTCCTGATCTTGTTTCGTTTTTGGTTCGATAGCAACAGAAATGACCGGCTCTGGGAAGGTAATGTTCTCGAGCAATACTGGTCGGTTTTCAGCACAGAGTGTGTCACCGGTTTTTGTTCCCTTCAAACCGACAGCAGCAGCAATTTCTCCGGCAAAGACCTCTGTCACGTCTTCACGGTGATTGGCGTGCATACGTACGATACGACCGAGACGCTCTTTTTCACCGGTCGTTGTGTTGATGACGTAGGTTCCGGCTTGAACAACACCGGAGTACACACGGAAGAAGACCAGCTTACCCACGAATGGGTCGGTCGCAATCTTAAACGCAAGACCGGAAAATGGTTCATCATCACGTGGTTTGATCTCGATTTTTTTCTCAAGGTCATCTGGGTCCATTCCCTGAATACTGTCGACATCAATTGGTGATGGCAAGTAGTAGGTCACAGAGTCAAGCATGAGTTGAACACCAATATTACCCAAGGCTGATCCACACATGACCGGGTAGATGCTGTCAGTAAGCACCATGGAGCGAATACCGGCGCGAATCTCGTCAATTGAAAACGCCTCACCATTTACATATTTATTCATCATCTGGTCGTTGGCTTCGGCAACTTTTTCGAACAACTTGCCGCGGTGAGCGGCAACACGTTCTTTTTCGTCTTCCGGGATTGGAATCTCAATGATATTTTCACCATGTTCACCTTCGAACTTGAAGGCCTTTTGTTCGATAAGGTCGATAATACCAGAGAATGAACTCTCCTGGCCGATCGGGAGCTGAATCGCAACTGCCTTTGGTGACAACCGAGTTTGAATAGACTCCAAACTCATGTAAAAATCAGCGCCCATCTTGTCCATCTTGTTGACAAAACACACACGTGGCACTTCGTACTTGTCGGCCTGGCGCCAAACAGTTTCTGACTGTGGTTCCACGCCCTGTGAACCATCAAAGACTGCCACAGCACCGTCCAACACACGAAGTGAACGTTCTACCTCTGCAGTAAAGTCAACGTGTCCCGGAGTATCGATGATGTTGATGCGATATCCATCTGACGAGCCTGTCGGCTTCCAAAAACAAGTGGTTGCAGCGCTGGTAATCGTAATACCGCGCTCTTTTTCTTGTTCCATCCAGTCCATTTCAGCAGCACCTTCGTGCACTTCACCGATCTTGTGTTTCTTGCCGGTGTAAAACAAGATGCGCTCTGTGGTCGTTGTTTTTCCAGCATCAATGTGGGCCATGATCCCGATATTTCTGGTTTTTTCAAGTGAAAATTCTCGTGGCATAGATGTGAAGTAATACGCAAGAAGCTATTAAGCTCGTCGCGCAAAGTGAGCAAAGGCCTTGTTTGATTCAGCCATGCGATGTGTGTCTTCTTTCTTCTTCATGGCGCCACCGACTCCTTCGAGGATGTCTAAAAATTCTGCAGCAAGACGCTCTTTCATAGCGCTGCCCTTGCGACCGCGTGCGGCTTCAATCAACCAGCGGAATGCCAACGCATTGCCGCGTGGCCCCATGACCGGCATTGGAACCTGGTAGTTGGCTCCACCAACACGTCGTGAGCGAACTTCAACCGCAGGTCGGACAGTCTCGATCACTTTTTCAAACAACTTAATTTCATCCATGCCTTTTTTCTTTGCAGCATTTTCAAGTGCACCGTAGACAATGTCCTGCGCAATCGTTTTTTTGCCGCTGTCCATGAGGTAGTTCACAAACTTTGCCAAGAGAATACTCTGATATTTTGGATCAGGAAGAATATCTCGTTTAGGTGCTCGTTTTCCACGCATATTCAGTAATTAACAATATGATAGTGAATAAATTAGCTCTTTGGTCTCTTGGCACCGTACAGTGAGCGACTACGGCGACGAGCTTGAACTCCTTGTGTATCGTACACACCACGAACAATCGTGTAGCGAACACCTGGCAAGTCTTTCACACGACCACCGCGAATCAACACGATGGAATGTTCTTGCAAGTTGTGTCCCTCACCCGGGATATAGGCAATAACTTCCACGCCATTTGACAAGCGAACCTTGGCAACCTTACGTAACGCTGAGTTCGGTTTCTTTGGAGTGGTTGTATACACCTTGGTACAGACACCACGTTTAAATGGTGAACCTCGGCGGAGGGTTGTCTTGCGGCGGTGCAAGCTGTCGTACATAAACTGAAGTGCGGGCCGGTCGGACTTCCGTGGCTTACTTTTGCGTCCTTTACGCAGGATCTGATTCATTGTTGGCATAGAATCACTATGATGATTAACTAAATAAAAAAGGTGCCGTTGGGCACCGTTGAAAAGTCTCGTTTGCAATTTGATTGCAGTAAAACCGAGGGCTTCACAACCGGTGCGCCAGAGTGGCGACTTTCACCCCGAGTGTGCCTTTCTGATGGGCAAAACGGGATTACTCCGTTGAAAGTGGGTCTACTATAATAGAAAAGGTCTATACTGTCAAGAGGTTGACAAAGTTGGTATTTTATGATATAGTATGCCGTTCGTGTCTTCTGACTCGAATTTATGTAAATTTGGCTAAGATAAA
>Ga0155444_147_pt1 | contig 25577 bp, 22 predicted proteins | sample RifCSPhighO2_02_FD_111892 | JGI IMG/M metagenome (GOLD analysis project Ga0155444, IMG submission 111892) | Candidatus Magasanikbacteria bacterium RIFCSPHIGHO2_02_FULL_47_14
CGTTTGATGCCGTGAACCAGGCACTGCTGCAACGGACGTGGCACGACGATGGGATCGCAGCTGAGGTCTCCTTAGTGACGCAACAAGTTGAGCCAAACGTTAAAACCGGTGAGGTGAATAACCTGGGAATTACAGAGCCACTCGGTACAGGGTTTTCCGTTTATAAAGGAAGCCCTGCAAACCGAATTAAAAATATTCGGAATGCAGTTAAGAAGTTAAATGGTGTATTGATTAAACCCGGAGAAGAGTTTTCAGCGATCCAATATACTCAGCCGTATACGGCAGAGGCCGGGTACTTACCGGAGTTGGTGATTAAAGGTGATGAGATTAAACCCGAAATCGGTGGAGGGCTGTGTCAGATCGGAACAACGCTTTTCCGTATGGCAATGAATAGCGGGATGCCCATTACAGAACGACGCAATCACTCGTTGGTTGTTCCATATTACAACGACTTGGAAAATGGGTTGCCGGGGACTGATGCAACCATCTATGAGCCGGCTCCGGATTTTCGGTTTAAAAATGACACAGGTAATTATGTGTTAGTTCAAACCGCTGTTGATTTTGATACACAAGAACTATCGTTTACACTATGGGGGACGAGCGACGGGCGAAGCGGATCATACACCGCACCGGTTGTGAGCCGTTGGATTCCTCATGGAGAAACAAAGATCATTAAGACAGACAAACTTGCGCCCGGTGAAAAGAAATGCCAGCACGCCTATCGTGGTGCTGATGCCTCGTTTGTCTACACCCGGACGTTGTCAGATGGAACAAAGGAGGATAGGACATTTGAAAGTCACTATCGGCCCTTGCCAGAGATCTGTCTGGTTGGTGCGACTCCGGAGGAGCTGAATCCCGAGCCGGTCGAGTGTCCTGAAGGAACAGAATGTCCTGCCCCGGCTCCTGATAGTTCTGCTGAGCCGACTCCTGGTGAGCCTCCGGCATTAGAACCTGTGGTAGTGGAGTAGCCCAGCTAAATGCCCAAAATTTATTTGCACAGCACATACCGGCAACAGCCGGTATTTTGCTTATTTTAGCCAAATTTTTATCTTTACCCACACCTCACGCTTGACAAAGTCGGCAATATGTGTTATTATATCCAGTTCGTAAAAATCGAACGAACCATGCGAAAGCCTACGGATATCCTACAGTCCAGAGTACCAAGTCACTGATGCGGCATCTGAGATACTACACGATCCGACATACCACACATACTCTGGATCAAGTGGGCTGCAAAAATGGATATAGATCAGAGGGACACCCTTCTGACCTGTATCCACGACAAGCATGGGGGTGAGCTCTCGGCTCAAGTCGGCTACGGCTTACTTTTGTCCAAGTGTTCACCTTCTTGGATACAGATATAGCCCACAAAGCTATATACATGACCAAAAAAAGATCCCTCGCTCAGCGGGGGACTTTTTTATTTTTATACATAAAGAATGACTTGAAAAGCAAAATGTGATATATTAGGCATAATATGCCTGATGTTGCATCTTTTTTGAATCCTGACTACATCCAAGTTGCGATTTTTGTGTTGGTTGGTTTTGCAGTATACCAGTTTATCACCATTAAAAAACCGCAATGGTCTTTCTCTGCACTGGCAGACCGTACACGTGCAGCAAAATCAGGGAGCACGCCGCATCTTGACTCTTACGCAACAGATTTTACGCGGCTTGCGCAACTCGGACAGATTGATCCGGTCATTGGTCGTCATGACGAGATCATTCGTTTGGCGCAAGTGTTGGCGCGTCGAGAAAAAAATAATGCGCTCTTGATTGGTCCGCCGGGAGTAGGCAAGACCGCGATCGTCGAAGCGCTGGCCCAACGGATTATCTCGGGAGAAATCCCCGAGACCTTGCAGAATAAACGAGTTCTCGCGTTGGATATCAGCGGACTCATGTCAGGAACAAAATATCGGGGGGAGTTTGAACAACGTGCAAAGCGACTGGTGAAGGAAATTGAAAACTCGCATCGCTCGATTATTCTTTTTATAGACGAGATACACTCAATCATCCAGTCGCAAGGAACAGAGGGCGCGATTAATTTTTCTGATATTTTAAAACCTGCGCTCGCCCGTGGTGATTTGCAGATGATCGGTGCCACGACATGGATGGAGTATGAAAAGTATATTAAAACCGATCCGGGTCTTGAGCGTCGGTTTCAACCTATCATGATAAATCAGCCGAGTGAGCAAGAGACGGTCGATATTCTTCAGGGCATTAAACAAAAGTTTGAGGAGTATCATAAGGTTGAGTTTACAGACGCAGCCCTGCGTAAGGCCGTAGAGTTTACGAGTGAGAATATTAAGTATCGGACGTTTCCGGATAAGGCGATCGATGCCATGGACGAGGCAGCCTCTTTGGTGCGGGTCTCGCATCTTGATAAGAAGGTTGTTGCGGTTTTATATGAAGCGGCTGCGCAGAAGTACCCGGAGCTAAAAGCACTCTGGCAAGAGATTCAAGCTTGTGATATGGAACTTGCTCAAGCAAAACAGGGTGAGCGATCGGGAATTCAGCAAAAAAGAGAGGAGTTGGAGAAGCGGATGGAAAAACAGGGAGTGTTGGTGGTGGATACAAGTGATGTTGAAAATGTTGTAAATCAATGGATTAAAGAATAATTTTTTTTTATTTAACAGGCGTTCTATGTCTGAGAAAAAATCTAAGACGCAGGTTGCCAGCACCACAAATACCAAACTTTTGGTCGCAACCGTTGCTCTATTGGCCGCAGGTGGGTTGGCGTTTGCCACTGTCCCACTACAGCAACTCACACCAGGGCAGTGTGGTTTGAAAAAGATCAATGTTACAAAGTCGTGCAGCCCGAAAAAATACAAAAAGGCGTCGTTTACCTGTGTTGGCGGAGCAAGGTATATCTATTTGGATCCAAGTAAGGTGGCGACCAGTGCAAATTGTAAAACCAAGCAAGAGTGGCAGGCCTTTGCCACCGAAGTCTGCAACTCGCTCTGTCCGGCTCCTGCCGCAGAAGTGAGGCAGAGTATCACTCGCGATCTGCGTGGATCACCGGCATCGCCCAGTCCAACGAGCACACCAACCTCCACGCCTGGCGGCCAGCGTTTTCAAGCCCGCGTTCCTGTGGAAGTTGTAAGTTGCAGTCCTGATCGTCTTCCAGAGGGTGAGTATGTCGTTACACAGAACGTTCAGATTCCCGCCGCAGGAGAGGGTGTATATGCGACATGCTTTAGGCTTGGGGATAACACAACTCTGCGATGTAACAACGGTGTAACCATCAGCGGTGGAGACAGAACGATCGGCGTATCGGTGGGAGGAACGAATAGTGAGGTTCAAAACTGTACCTTTAACGGTATTACGCTTCCGATCACTGTGGGTGGTACTCAAAATAGAGTGACAGGGAATACGATAGTGGCTGGCGGCGAGGCAACAGAGTATGGCGCTTCGATATACGTTTCCGGTGAGGGCCAGGTGATTTCAGGAAATACCATACAACAAAGTCTGGGAAATGGTATCTATATCACGCGCTCTCGAAGTGCCGGCGTTCGATACAACACAATCACTGAATCCGCACGCGCAGGGATCCGCCTCGATTCGGAAACAGAAAATAATGTTCTTTCTTTAAACACCATAAGTGCCAATCGTGGGAGTGGTATCTATGCGTTCTCTGCATTGGCGAACACGATTAACGAGAATGTGATTGAAAGAAATACCGCTAGCGGTATCTTTGTGCGCAGTTCTCGAGACATTCAAATTACAAACAACCAAGTCGGTAATAATATCATGGAAGGCATACGTGTTGAAGGTGCGACCTCAGGTGCCGAACCGCAACACCTTATGATTCTGGGCAACGTTGTCCAGTCGAATCAGACGAATGGAATATTTATTGGTACTGAGGAAAATACGATTCAAAACAACAGAGTTGAAGGAAATCGTGAGACAGGTCTGTATGTGCTCGGATCTCAAAACACGATCTCTCAGAATACCATTCAAGCGAACGGACGACATGGAATTTATTCGTATGCCGGAGAAAGAAACAGAATGGAGGGAAATCAGATTACGAGTCACCCCTCAGCCGGCATCCTCCTCAGTTCACTTGATACTGTTGTGACACAGAATAGACTGAGTGGGAACAGCACAGGTATTGTTCTTGATGCTGCTCAACGGAGCGAACTTAGGAACAATACTATTTCAGAAAATGAGTACGGTATTAAAGTGTTGGAGCGATCGGTTGATACGTTTATAGTAGATAATATTATCCATAGTAACTCCACTGATGGTATCTTTTTGGGGCTATCAGGTGGTGAAGTTACCCAGCAGATAGCTCGCGATGCCGGGTTGCAGTTGGTACCTCCGCTGCGAACAGTCATACAGAATACACAAGGATGCAGAAACACCAGAGCAGATCTGTATTGTCAGATTCAGCAAGAGACTACCGGTCAGCAGAACTTGTTTGACATCCTCACACAGTGTGCTGAAGGAGCGCCAGTAGAAGTTGACTTTCAAACCTGCCAATAACGATCTTGGCTAATAAAGACAAAAAAACTCTCCTGGAGCGCGGGAGAGTTTTTTGTGTCAGAGTTTTTAGCGAATCACCTTGTCGACCAAACCATAAGCCACAGCTTGGTCTGCTGTCATAAAGTTATCTCTGTCACTGTCTTTTTCAACGGTCTGCAGCTTTTGGCCGGTGTGCTTTGCGAGAATATTATTCAGTCGTTCTTTTATTTTTAAGATGCGTTCAGCGTGGATTTTAATATCGCTTGCCTGTCCTTCCATACCACCCATCACTTGGTGAATCATAACCTCACTGTTTGGTAGGCAAAAACGTTTTCCTTTTTCTCCGGCCGCAAGTAAGACAGAGGCCATACTCGCTGCCATGCCGATACAGATAGTAGATACGGGTGGTTTGATGTACTGCATGGTGTCATACACTGCCATGCCAGAGGTGACTGATCCGCCCGGTGAGTTAATATATATTTTAATATCTTTCTCCGGATCTTGATTTTCCAAAAATAACAACTGGGCGATGATGGTGTTGGCCACACCGTCGTCAATCGCACTGCCTAAAAAGACAATGCGGTCTTTCAGGAGACGAGAGTAGATGTCGTACGCACGCTCGCCGTAGTGAGTTTTTTCGATAACTGTGGGGATGAGGTACTGAGAGGTGACTGTTTCGATAGCCATAAGAAATATATTTAGTATAGGTAGTATAACAATGGCGTATAGGGAATACAAGCCGTTGACCGGCCCAATTTTTTGTGGTAGGACAGGTATCGAGGAGACACAACACACAGGAGGAAGGAAGATGTCGGGCACATCTGAAGAAACCACGCTGATGGCGTACATCGACCCGGTCGCAGGGACCGAGATGCTGACGGGATTCAACCTGGTGTGGCGCTTCGAGGCAGCGGCTGCTCCGGAGCGACAGGCTGAAGCAATCGCCACCATGCTGCAGGCCATGCTCACTGTCGGCGGTATCGAGACCGGCGATCCGGTCCGTCGGGAAGACCCCGCCCACTACGTGAGCTTCGCGATCGGCTGTGGCGCGGAACCCGCGCCACACGACACGTGGGTTCTCTTCTCCGAGTCGGATCGTACGATCTCGATCTACTGCCACCATCACGAGGGTTCGTGGCGAGAGACGATCGACCACTTCCTGATTGGGGTCAGCCGGCTGTTCGCCTGGACCGTTAAGTTCCGGACCGCCTAGTCGTGAAGGCCTCTTCTCCCTCCATCTGCCCCCACCGTCGCCAAGCGCGTCGCTGGGGGTCTTCGTTTTTATGCTTACTCTGCCAGCACCGGTTCCAGCATGTTCCCGTGAGGAAATAGTTTTTCCAACTCAGCAAGGACATGTTCAATCGCCTCGTGAATCGGCTTTTCAATTGTGAATCCTGCCGCCTTTTTGTGGCCACCGCCGCCAAAGTGTTTTGCCATCTTTGCAACATCAACGTCATCGCGTGTGGTGCGGAAACTTCCTTTTACCTTTCCATCCGGCAGTTCTTTGAGAATCATGCCTGCATGGCCGTCACTGATTGAGTTTAAAAAGTTGGTCATGCCCTCCACATCGCTTTCTGTGAGACCGAACTCGATAAGATCTTTATGGGTCAGATATGTGTACACGAGGTTGAGTTTTTCATGTTTGGAAAGTCGAGAAAAAATACGGCCCCAGAGTTCAAATGCACGAAGCGGTGTGCTTTTGTAGATATGGGTTTTAATCACATCAAAATTTCCGCCGACTGCGATGAGCTCTCCTGCGGCATGAATTGCGCGAGCAGAGGTTGCCGCATTCGTAAATGTATCAGTGTCAGTAATAATACCGGTCAGTAAACTCGTTGCCATTGAAATATTGATTGGCACATGAGTAATGGTAAAGAAGTGGTACAAAATTTCTGACGTAGATGAAGCGCCTGTCAGGAGCAAGTTGTAGTCACCGTATTTTTCGTTCGTAATATGGTGGTCAATATTAATAATCAGCGGTCGGTGAGAAAGCTTTGCAATATGTTCCGCAACACCCGCATACACCAGATCGCCTGAGTCAAAGACGACAATGGCATCTATCGGCTTTTGCCAAACGCGGGTATCTGAAGATAACTTATCTGTATGTGGAAGATACCTCAGACGGGTGGAAAAGTCAGTAGCGCAAAAAATGGTATACTCCTTGCCCAGTGACTCGAGCCACTCGGCAAATGCGGTTGCTGCACCCAGAGCATCGCCGTCAGGTTTTTGGTGGGGAATCAGAAGCACTCGCTGGCTGGCGAGGATGACGTTGTGGATCTGTTTTGCTGTATGGGTAAACATAAAGCCCGATACTATAACCTACTTGTTGGCCCCTGTCAAGGGTGGTATACTGATGAAACTTTCTAGGCTTTCTTCATGTACCTCCAGTCGATCGAAATCAATGGATTTAAGTCTTTTGCAGAGAAGACCTTGTTGGAATTTCTCCCGCCCAAAGAGGGTCGGCACAGTATTACTGTAGTTATTGGACCAAATGGCAGCGGAAAAAGCAATGTGGCTGATGCCATTCGCTGGGCCATGGGAGAGCAGAGCCTCAAGCAGCTTCGCGGCAAGAAGAGCGAGGATATTATCTTCTCCGGGTCAGTGGGAAAGGGTCAGATGAGCATGGCCGCAGTATTGATGACTTTGGACAACAAGGACCATCGTGCAGATGTTGAGTATGACCATTTGGTGATTGGCCGCCGGTTGTATCGGTCAGGAGAGAGTGAATATGTTATCAACGAAAATCCGGTGCGGTTGCTGGATTTACAGTTGCTTCTCGCCAAGGCCCAGTTCGGACAGGGGTCGTATGCTGTGATCGGTCAGGGCATGATTGACAAGTTGTTGCTGCAATCGAATGAAGAGCGCAAAGATTTTTTTGACGAGGCGGCCGGCATTAAAGAATTTCAAATTAAACGTCACCAGGCCGGTTTGCGGTTGGCACGAACCAAAGAACATATTGAACAAGCCGATGTTTTGTTGAATGAAATCACGCCACGATTGAAGAGTTTGTCGCGTCAGGTAAAGAAACTTGAACAACGAAAAGAAGTGGAAGTGGTACTGAGAGAAAAACAAGATCAGTATTACTCAAGTTTGTGGCACCACCATCAGAGTACCATTGATACAGTTGAAACAGAGTTGCAACGGATTGATACGGAGTTACAACATGCACAAACTGGGTTGCAGACAACCCAGGAAGAACTCGCCACCTTGGCGCGCGGCGCCTCTCGACATGATGCTTTTAGAGAGTTGCAAGAAAAATATCAAGAGCTGGTATCGAAAAAGAACGGGTTGGAACGGGAACGCGCTGTGCTCGGAGGTCGTTTGCAAACAGAGTACAGCAAATCCGGCCAGCATCAAATTGGCTGGTTGGAGTCAAAGATTGAAAAACTGTGCGAACAACAAGCTGAACTTGCAACGACGATTACAGACTTACAACGGAAGCAAAAAGATGGCGGCGCTGTAACCGGAATAATGCGTCAGGAGATTGAGGAGTTATCTTTAGAAAAAACCGCACTCAAGGGTGAGATTGGCGCACTTGAGACGGGTTTGGTCCGGTTGCGCAGCGAACTTACTACATTCCACGTCACAGGTTTCCAGGCAGTACAGGCAGTGCTCGAGGCAAGAGAAGATATCGGTGGAATTGAGGGAGTTGTTGCTCAGTTAGGCGACGTTGAGAAAAAATACCAAGTTGCATTGGACGTGGCAGCTGGGAGCCGACTTGCTTCTATTGTGGTAGATGATGTGGATGCAGCCAAGCGATCTGTTGAGTACTTACGAAGAGAGCGGTTTGGTGTAGCCACCTTTTTGCCGTTGACGAAGATTCGTAGTTCCGACGTTCCGGCCTATGTCCGCGATCTGACTCGTGAGAAGGGTGTGTGTGGCCTTGCATACGATCTGGTTCGTTTTGAGTCGCAATTTGCCGGCGTCTTTTCTTATGTCTTTGGCAGTACCTTGGTTGTGGAAGATTTTCCAACTGCAGAGAGGATCGGTATCGGCCGAGTGCGCATGGTGACGTTGGATGGCGACTTATTTGAAACAACCGGAGCTGTGAAAGGCGGACACAGGCGAATGAAAGAGAATGGCCTTAGTTTTGCGAATGCGGATCCAACATATACGGTCGCGCGCGAGTCAGAAGAGTGCGAACAAAAAATTGCTGCCAAGCAGAATGCCTTGAGTGAAGTTGAAGAGGTGCTTGTTGCAAAAGAAGAGCGATGGCGACAGCTCCAGGCTGAGGTTCACGTCGGAGAAAACAAAACAGAGTTGTTGCTCGACCAAAAACACGTTGTTGATGAAGAGCTTGCCGGTCTTGAACAAGAACTGGCGCGCGAGACTATGAGTCCGGAACAGTTTGGTGCTGTTATGAAAGATATAGCCTCACAGAAGAACTCTGTTGAAGGCGAAATTGGATCACTTGAAAAAGAGTTGAAACACGTAGAAAAAGAGATTGAACAGTTCAACGACGAAGAAGAGAAAAAGAAGCAACGTATTTTTGCATTACAAGATACCATGCAAAAACAGCAAGAAGTGGTAAACTCACTGGTTACTCAACGGAATGAACAACAGGTCACTCGTGCAAAGCTGGAAACAAAACAAGAAGATTTACAACACGAACTGTTTCAAGAGTTGCGTGTTTCGATTGAATCGATTATCGAACGTGGTATTGAGCCGCTGCCAGTACAGCAACTCGAGCATTTGTTGGCGGAGGTTCAAAAGTTGAAGTACACTCTCACCTTGATTGGTGGAATTGACGAAGAGGTGTTAAATGAATACGGACAAACGAAAGAACGTCACGACCAGCTTTCAGGGCAGGTGACTGATTTAAAGAAAGCGATGGAAGATTTGGAAGAGTTGATCGAAGAACTCGATGTAGTCATGAAGAAAAAGCGTGACCGCGCCTTTAAGGAAATTAAAAAAGGATTCCAGAGATTTTTTGTGATGTTGTTTGAGGGTGGAGAGGCAGACTTGAACGAGGTATACGAGGAAGAAAAAACTGAAGAGGAGAAGATAGAGCAGGCCGGGGCAGAGGATGCAACGCAACAGTCTATGACAGACTTGGAAGAGGAGATTGAGAAGGCCCCTCCAAAACGCAAGAAAAAGATTTTGGCTGGAATTGATATTACTGCCTGCCCACCAGGAAAAAAGATAAAAAATATCCAGGCGTTGTCCGGTGGTGAACGTACGTTGACATCGATTGCCTTGATGTGTGCGATTTTAAAAACCAATCCGTCACCGTTTGTCGTATTGGACGAGGTTGAGGCAGCGTTGGATGAGTCCAACACCTTAAAGGTCGTGAATATTATAAAAGAACTGGCGACTCAATCTCAGTTTATTATCATTACCCACAATCGCGTGACCATGCATGCTGCGGACGCGTTATATGGCGTCACTATGGGAGGAGATGGTGTGAGTAAGTTGTTGAGTGTACAGCTTGACAAGCAAGATGGGGTTTGATATAGTATTTTCATTATGAATCGTATAGCTCTCATATTTGTTAAGAAGGCGAAGAAGACTGCATAACTGCGGGCCATCTTTGCGCTTGAGAGAAAAACAGAAGATAAAGATGTCCCGACAAGTCGGGATTTTTTTATTGACAAAAAAGGAAAAAATTGCTAACGTAAGCCGCTATTTGTGTGTTGACATATGCCTAAGGCAGGTGCCAGCACAGAAACAAATCGCTCTTTCATTCGCCCGGCTGGGGGCAGAAAACGAAGAGAAACCGGGGAGAAAGATATCAAATGAACCCGCAGCAAAGCCTCTCCATCGGCGCGATCGGCAGCGTGGCCTGGGACGAACCCAGCCACCGTTTCAAGGGCTTCTTGCCCGAGGTCCACATGGGCCTGGGCAGCCTGGCTCTGCGGCTGCAGGAGGTCTGTGAACGGTATCGGCCGCAGGCTGACCAGAACCCGGAGCGGTCTCGGCTCACGGTGCGTGTCTTGTTCGCGCCCGACGTGCCGCTTGACCTGGTCCGCTCGGTCTCGGTGCCCTGGGGTGATTACGCCCTGCTCACCTGCGAGGCCGCGATCCCGCTGGCCCAGGGGCTCGGTGGCGTGGCCTACTTCGGCGCGAACCAGCCCGGTAGGCGCACCCCGACCGAGACGATCACCAGTGAGTGGGCGCTCCTCGATCAGGCGCGCGCACGTCCGCGCACCGTGCACCCGCTCGAATCCGGCTTCACCGTCGAGACGCTCGACACGGACACGGTCCGTGTCAACGACGTCTGCAGGCTGGTGGAGCTGTACCGCGCCTGCTACTCCGACTACATGATCCGCTTCACCGACGACAGCATCGGTGGCATGATCCGCGACAACGTCGTGGTGGTCATCCGCAATCCGGAGGGACAGATCGTGGCGGTCGGCCAGGGCGAGGTCGCCCAGGTCGAGACCACGGTCGGAACCTGGCGGTTCATCGAGATCTCGGAGACGGCGACCGACCCCAAGGATCGCGGCAACGGCCTCTCCGCTCACATCCGCACCGCGCTCATCGGCGCAGTGCAGGGTGAGCGCACGCTCGTCTACGCCGAGTCCCGGGCGAACTGGGGCGCGGTCATCACGAGCAACCGCAAGGCCGGACTCACGGTCGCCGGGCGCTTGGACGCTCACGCCCGGATCAGCTCCGAATTCGCCGACGTGGCCCAGCGGGCCGAGTTCGGCAACCTCTTCGTGATGTACCTGCCGGTGACCTCCTACTGACGGAGGGCCTCGGCGCAACCGAAGACCCCATCGGGCAGCGGGGACGGACGCTTCATGCGACCGTTCCCGCTGCCCAGACTCCTTATTATGCAATCACTTTCAAAAATTTTGTTTAACGGACATTTTTATCTTGGCAATAACCAGTGGGCCGAGAATATTGGTATCAGCAAAGAGGGAAGTATTGTTTTGGATACGGCTTCTTTTTCCGGTCCGCGTATAGACATGCGCAGTCGCTACATCTACCCGGCCTTTGAAGACGCCCACAATCACCCGGCCCGTCGCAGTCGCACGCTTCAAGAAGTAGACTTACGTGGCCAGTCACTAACTTGGCCAGAGGTAAAAATAATTCTTCAAGAAAAAATTGCCCAGACTCCAGCCGGCCAGTGGGTGGTCTGCCATGGCTGGAACCAGGCTTGGGGGAGCGTGACTCAACAAGATGTGAATGAACTCTCACACGACCACGGCATTTTTATTATTCACATCTCCTATCATGGCGCATTGGTAAATAAAAAAGGCTTGGATCTTTTGGCTGCCGCAGGTCTTCGCTGTAACACTAGGGATGGCGTGCTTCACGAAGATATCTTTGAACAAGCTGAAAACATTACTGCACCAAATACTCAAACATATATTGACCTTATTCGCCGCTATCAAGAGCGTCTTGTTCGCAAAGGCCTGGGTGCGGTGCATGATTTGTATGTTGCCAACATGGCACAAGTGGAGGCGTATCATGAGTTGGAGCACAGCGGAAAACTTTTGCTCGACACGCCAATCTATGTCGGCACACAACTGTTGCAACAAGGTCAGCGACTCCAGCCGTTTGTTCGTCCCGCAGCACGTGCACCCATTGTTGGGCTAAAGTTATTTATTGACGGTACTATCGGCACACGCACTGCAGCGTTCCATGACTCGTACTGCGACGTTGCAAACAAGGGAATGGTGCGTCTCACAAAAGAAAGTTGCAAAGAATATATTAAAAAGGCAGCCGACCTCGGTCTGACTCATATTGCGATGCATTGCATTGGCGACGAAGGTATTGATCGTGCGGTTGACTGGTTTCAAGAGTTTCAATCCGAATTTGGCTCAGCAATAACCACGTGGCGCTTTGAACACTTTGAGATGCCAACGCCACACGCAATTGAGGCCCTTGCCCAACACGGTGGCATTGCATCGATGCAGCCGAACTTTCTCTGGGATGCTGTACACTATCAACAAGCCGTGGGGGATCGGGTGAAAAATATAAATCCCTTTCAGTCCCTCATTCAAGCCGGCGTACCAATTATCTTTGGATCAGACGATGTTCCCACAGGCCCACTTGAGGGGTTAGCATGGACCTGTGCACAAGCCCCATATCCAAACCAGGCCCTCACAGTTGAACAAGCCTTTGCCTTCTATACCTCGGAGCCGGCCCGCATCGTGAAAGCCGATCATAGAGGAAGAATAGCTCCAGGATATGACGCAAATCTGGTGGTCTTAGATACAAACATCTTCTCCGGAAACGCCGCCGATCTGACGACGGCTGAGGTTAGCCAAACCTGGATCCGCGGCGAGAAGGTCTGGGACAGCCCTTCGGCACATTGACAAACTTCTGTTTTTCGTCTATACTTATTCCACCGTTAAGCGCTCACTTAATTGTATTTTATTTATTGTTATGCTCATGATTCGACTTCAACGGATCGGCAAGTTGAAACAGCCAACCTATCGATTGGTGGTTTCAGAAAAGGCCCGAGATACACAGGCAGGCAGTCTGGAGATTTTGGGTGAGTTTAATCCGTTGCTCAAAGAAAAAGCCGTTACCTTCAAAGAAGACCGCATCAAGTACTGGATGTCCAAAGGCGCACAACCGTCTGAGACTGTTCACAACATCCTCATCGATCTCGGTATCATCTCTGGAAAGAAAAAAGGGAAGGTCAACATCTCAAAAAAACGTCAGACAAAACTTGACGCAAAAAAGAGTCAGCCGGCGGCATAATATTCGTTGACACTCATTTTTTCCGGTGTTATACTGATTGCCATATAGATTTATTTAGCTAAGTACTTGCACGGTATGGAACAAGACCAACAGTTTCTGGAGTATGTCGTGAAAGCGATCGTCAACAATCCAGAAGACGTGAAATCGACACGCACCATTGACGAGCGCGGAGTCCTCATCACCTTGGATGTCAATCCAACAGATATGGGTTACGTTATTGGACGTCGTGGACAGACAGCTCGCGCAGTCCGCACACTTCTCAAAGTTGTCGGCGCTAAAAATAATGCTCGCGTGAACTTGAAGATTAATGAACCGGAGGGTAGTACTCATGTACCGGCGATGAGAATGGGAAGCACCATGAGTCAGCAGACAAGCGCCCCTGAAGATATCGACACAAGCGCAGTAGACAACCTCGTGATCTAAATAGAAATTCCAAAAATATCCCCCCGAAAGGGGATATTTTTATTGACGCACATAGTAATTTTTTGTATGCTGGGGGTGCTCTTGTCTTTTCTGAAAAAATAGAGTATAGTGGTGCGACGTTAAGGGTTCGTAGCTCAGTTGGTTAGAGCGCGTCGTTGACATCGACGAGGTCAGAAGTTCGAATCTTCTCGGACCCACGATCCCGACTCAGTCGGGAAGTACAAAAATGGGCGCGTAGCTCAGATGGCTAGAGCGCGTCACTGATAATGACGAGGTCGATGGTTCGATTCCATCCGCGCCCACTCGTGGTTGAGTAAAAAAATGGCCTATTTAAGCCATTTTTTTATTTGTCCTACACACTATTGACAAAAGTTATTATTTGGTGTATATTTTCCTGTTCTCTTTTTGCCAGAACAGTAGGTATCTCCTTGGTCTTATATTGTATAAGCCTAAAGAGACGCCTGTCGGGTGATGGGCGATATAGAGGTAGGTAGCTCTTAGAAGAGTGGGAGAAGGAAGTTGAAGATCAAGTTGGAGTCGGCCGATCTCGAGGCCACTAGGTGGCGAGCCAAAATCGAAGCAGCAGCCAAGGCCGAGCGCACGGAAGTCGACGTGTCGCAAACCGCCCGTGACCGGTACGTCGCAACTCTCCTGGGCGCTGAGATCACGGTGGAAGTTGACACCCTGGGCGCTCTGCTTCATGGGCTCGACCTGCTCGAGCTCATCACGTTCTGCTGGGACTACAAGATCTCGCTCATCGTGACAGGCAAGATCGACCTCTTCCGAGATGGCGTGATCGCCCTGCTCCAGCGCGAAAAGGCCATGCTGCCGGCCACGGCCACGGGCCTGTTCGGGGCCCTCTTCAGTGAGTGCCGGCCGGGCAGCGGACCCCCGATCCTCTATCTCAACGCCTTCAAGCCCCCCAAGGCGCCCACCTGATCACTCCCTTTGCGTCTGTTCCTCTGGCCCTTTTTGCTTTTGCGAATGTGGGCCGATTCAAAGCCCCGGCGGTACGCGTGCGCGACCGACCGGGGCTCACTGTTTTTATAATGGCTGCTTATTTTCTCGCCCTGACTATGTTAATCCCAGGAAAGTGCCTCCCGACAATTTCGTACGAGTGAAAGCCTACTTCTTTTATATAATTTTCAATATAGCCTTTTAAGTTCCCTTCGAGATATTCCAGCTTTTCGAAGAATAAAACTTTGCGTAAAAAGGTGCCTTCGCTTTTCCCAAAGTCCGCAATTACCACGTGTCCGCCCGGCTTAAGTACGCGGTATATTTCTTTCATAGCCTGACGTTTTACCTCATTCGGCATGTGATGAAATGCAAGTGTGCTGACACAGAGATCAACAGAGTGGTCCCCAAGTGGGAGCGATTGAGCAAACGCTTGGTTGAGTTCAACTGCAAGACCCGCACGTTTCAGTCTTCGTTGTGCAATCGACAACGCTTTTGCATCAGGGTCAACGCCGATGCAGCTGACACGCGGGTATTTTCGTTTGAGCATCTCCAAAAAAACTCCGGTGCCGCATCCAATATCGACGACGGCCATATCATCCGAAAGTTGAGTACAATCTAAAATTTTTCGTTTGAATTTTTTTCCTAAACCAAACAGAGAGCAGAAAAAGTCATAGAATGAGGTCAAAGCAGACCAGCTGAGAGGAGGAAGATATTTTTGTGGTTGTGGGTCCATAGAGACATTTTAATATTGGCATTATACCAAAAACACGCACTCTTCGTGGAATGCGTGTTTTGGAATTGAGGACGCGTTTTTATTTTTTTACACTCACATTGTGCATCCAAGCGATGAAGAGGCCGCCGACTCCGGACCAAATTGCGATGGACAACGCCCCTGCAATGAAACTGCCTGCGCTGAACCACTGGAATCCGGGTAACAGTTGAAAGAGGGCGTGGTGCAGTTCTGCTGCCGGGCCACTGAGAGTGCTGCCATATATAAGACACGCGATATATGCGATTTCTCCGCCAAGAATGCAGAGAGCCGCGTATTTCCCGAGAGATAGTTGGTGCATATTGAATAAGAATAATTAATAAATTTAACCCATCTTGCTCAGTCTCGCGAACAGGACAAACACCACTGCAAACAAAACACCCATCACCCACGGCGCAAACAGAGACACCCAGTTCCGTCGCTCTGGTTTAAATCCTCGCAAGAACAACGAGTTCGACACAACCGACACAGAACTCAGCGCCATTGCAAGCCCGGCCAATTCCGGTTTTAAGACGAGTCCGATTCCTGCGAATATACGTGCAGCGATTGGAATCCCAATGACGTTATAGAACAAGGCAAAGAACATATTTTGTTTGATCTTGCCCATGGTCTCTCGGCTCAGCTTGATCGCAGTCAGTACATCACGTAAGTCATTTTTCATAATTACCACTCCGCCGGTTTCCATTGCTACGTCAGTGCCACTTCCCATGACAATGCCGAGATCTGCCTGTGCGAGCGCCGGCGCATCATTGATGCCGTCACCAACCATCGCAACTTTTATGCCACTTGCCTGAAGTTTTTTTACCTCATTTGCCTTATCTTCCGGCAAGACTTCGGCAAGTACATTGGTAATTCCAATTTGTCGTGCAATCGCATCTGCGGTGCGTTTGTTATCTCCAGTGATCATGTACACATCGAGCCCGCGCTTTTGCAGTTCATGAATGGCCTCTGCACTGGTTTCTTTGACCGTATCTGCGACAGCGATAAGTCCGAGAATTTCTTTGTCAGAGCTCAAGATCATGACAGTCTTCCCGGCCTCTTCCAATTTGCGAATTTTGCGTTCCATCTTTTCTACAGTGGCGGCATCAACATGGACAACATCTGTCATTAACTTTCTGTTTCCAATAAAGTATGTTTGCCCACCGAGTACGCCTTCAACACCATGTCCCGGAATCGCATGGAAGTGCAACGCTTCTTGGAGTGCAATATTTTCTTCTTCCGCATAGTTCACGATGGCTTCTGCCAGTGGGTGTTCAGATAACTTTTCCAGGCTTGCGGCATGAGCGATGATCTCTTCCTCATCCAACACTCCAGTAGAAACAATGTCTGTTACCTCGGGCTGTCCTTTTGTAAGCGTGCCTGTTTTGTCAAAGACAACCGCTTTTACTTTGCATGCCGCCTCGAGTGGTTCTCCGCCTTTTATCAACACACCGTGCTCCGCGCCCTTTCCAGTGCCAACCATAATAGCAGTGGGCGTGGCAAGCCCCAATGCGCACGGGCAGGCAATGACAATCACTGAGGTGAAGGCCATGAGGCTGAATGCCAGACTTGCTCCCAATGCAAAGTACCAGACAACAAATGTTATGATAGCAAGGAGAATCACGATTGGCACAAAGTATGCGGAAATCTTGTCTGCAACTGCCTGAATCGGGGCCTTTGATCCTTGCGCTTCTTCAACCACTCGGATGATTTGCGCCAGTGTCGTTTCACTCCCAACTCGTGTTGCGCGGAATTCAAAACTTCCATGTTTGTTAATCGTTGCGCCAATCACACCGGATCCTTCTGTTTTTTCAACAGGAATGCTCTCTCCGGTGATCATGGACTCGTCTATACTTGACTGACCTTTGGTTATGACACCATCCACCGGGATTTTTTCTCCCGGACGAACGACGATAACGTCGTTTGCAACCACCTGATCAATGGGAATATCTTGTGTAACACCATTCCGCAGTACGCGAGCAGTCTTTGGTTGCAAGCCAACCAGTTTTTTAATCGCATCAGATGTACGTCCTTTTGTTTTTGCCTCCAACCACTTCCCCAACAGGACAAATGTGATCAGGAAGGCGGCGGTTTCAAAGTATAACTCAGGGATTTTTTCTCCATTGAGTCCGATTACACTTCCGGTCTGAACCACGTACGCGATAAACTGCCATAAACTGTAGAAGAATGCAGTACTCGTACCGATCGCAATCAAGCTGTCCATGTTAAAGGTCTTCATCTTGAGACTTGACCACATTCCTCTATAAAACCCTGAACCGATAATAAACTGCACAGGGAAGGTCAGAATCAAAGAGACGATACCGATGTAGGGGAGAAATGCGGCCCGGCCCGGCAGGAACGAGATAAAGTCAAAGAACATGAAGTACAACATGGGGATGCTTAGTCCCAACGCCCACAAGAACTTTCGCGCGCCGTGTCGAATGACCGCCTCGTGTTGTTGTCGTTCCGCTTCCGGGTCGTTGCTTGCAACATTTGCTTTGTATCCTGCCTTGACAACGGCGGCAATGAGCTGGTCCGGTGTTGCAAGTGATGTGTCAAACACGACGCGAGCCTTCTCTGCTGCAAAATTAACAGAGGCTTGCTTGACACCAGAAACTTTTTTCAAACCGCGTTCGATCAGTCCTGCGCATGATGCGCAGTGCATTCCGGTAATCGCAAGTTGAATCGATTCGTCTTTTTTTTCTTTGGAAGACGTGGTTTGCATTATGGACGGTGTCGATCCGGCTGGTGAGGCAAGAGGTGTCTGGTGCGGTACACCTGAGCCGGAAGATTCCGGGGAAAGCAGTGCAAACAGTTGGCTGATTTTGTTGGAACTGAGCAGTTCATCAACAGCCGCGTTGATCTGTGCGTCATCTTTTGGTACCTCGAACTCACCTTTTCTATGGCGGCTTACTTTGCCAGTGAATGTTGGGTGTCCATTGGTGATATGAAACTCACCCTCTGCCGCCGCAGATGACTCAAGCCGGACTTTGAGTGACGTCCCGCCGTCCACAATTTTTTTCTCGAAGGTGTCAGATATATCCGGCGCTTCTGACAGAGGCACCTCCGGAACGTCTGCGGCTGTCTCCGCATGTTTTTTTCTTTCGACCACAGTAGCCCGGTATCCTGCTTTGGAGACAGCGTCGAGAATCGCTTGGTCTGTCGTATCAGATGACGTTTCCAGTTCAGCTTTTCCACTTTTTGCGTCAATGCTCGTGATTCGTACTCCCGGTAATTCAGCGAGCTCGGCACTAATTATTTTTTCGCACGATTCACAGTGCATGCCGGTAATTTGTAGAGAGATAGTATCATTCATACAATTTATACAGATAGTACAGCCGTCTTTCCAACGCCTGTGAGCGCATTTTCTATTTCTGACCACGGAATATTTCGTTCCGCGGTTACTTCACTTGCGCCAGTTTCCATGTCCACAACCACATGAGTTACCCCATGTATTTTTTGCAGTGCTGCAGTGGAAAGTTTTACACATGCTGCGCAGGTAATATTTGTGATGCTGAATCGAGTCGTAGACATAGAGTTAGGTAATTACTTTAATAACTCCGCGTGGTACACCCATAGCGCATGTAATAGGGTATTCCCCGGCTTTTGTCGGTGTGAAGGTCATAACAACCGTTGTGCCGCTCTCGAGATATTGTGGTTCGTCATAGAGCCCGGGTACCATAATGCTACTCATGCATCCTCTGCCGCTCTCTTTTGCCTTAATTTCGAGTCGGACCGGTTCGCCGGCCTTGACAGTAAATGTATTCGGCGCAATGTCTTTGTTGTAGGTGTAGATAGTTTTGATCACCTGCTCGGATTCGGTTGACTCGACTGCGCCGACGTTTGGTGTTACCGATGCTCGGCTTCCTCCGCCGCACCCACCGCACCCACCGCCGCATGACGAGCCGGTGGTTGCTGTCGCCAGGTTTGCTGAACTTGATGAATCTGTTGGAAGAGCGCTCGACGTTTTTCCGTTTTCATCGACCACGATAAACTTCCCACGATACATTCCCATCGAGCACGAGAAGGGGATTGTTCCGACTTTTGTGGGTGTAAATGTGATGATGTTCTCTCCCTTTTTTAATGTTTTGCTGATCCCCAGACTTGGTACCACGAGCGATGCCGCGCAACTAAAAGACGACCGAGAGTCAATGACCCATTTTACCGGCTTTCCTTTTTGTACGGTAAATACGCTTGGCAAGTAGCCGTTTGCGCCCTGCACCATCTTCACTTCTTGTGCATCCTCAGTAACAACAGGGTTTGTCGTGCCTTTTCCGCCATCGCCGCTCAGCAATCGACTGCCGTTTGCAATATTGAACCACCCAAGGAGAATGACAGCCAGCCCGGCGCCCATGAAAAACGTGCGCGCCTTTTTGCCTTTCAGCGCTGCGGTTAAACCACCAACCCCAAGCAGCCCCGGCGCAGTGCCGAGTGCAAACAACCCCATAATCACGGCCCCTTGAGTAAAGCTTCCGGTTGATATGGCATAGATCTGCATGGCTTGTGTGAACCCGCATGGCAGAAAGAAGGTGAGCGCCCCCATAATACTCGCAGTCTTGTGACTGTATTCTTTTACTTCTTTGTGTAACCCGAACAATTGTGCAATTCCAGAGGGGAGTGTAATGGTTTTGTCTCGAAGTGCAGGGAAGACCTCAACTAATTTCAGGCCCAAGAAGATCATAACCCCGCCAACCACCATGGTCATCACTCCCAACATGCCGGTTGTGGGTTGAAATGCCTTCCCGATCATCCCGATAATGCCACCCAAAAACGCGTATCCGACAATGCGGCCGAGATTAAAATACAGATGCGGCCGAAACTTTTGTATGGCGGTTGCTTCCGGGTGAAGTTCAGCATGTCGGGCTGACAAACTCAACACCAAACCACCGATCAGCGCCATACACGTTGACACGCCGGCAACCAAACCCACCAGAAGCGCGATAAGCAGTCCATCTTTTTCTGTATTCACTGCGAGGTCAAACAACCCGAGTCGTTGCGCTATCCAATACAAGACAAACAAAATAATCGCAGCCCGCGCCAGATCTTTGTAGTCGCGCCAGTCTCGGGAGATCCATGGCAGTCGTTTTTTTTCTCCAACTTCGTATCCCGCGGCGTGTACCGCTTGTGCAATCTCAGCATCGGTCGGCCGCTCGTTTGAATAATGAATAGTCGCAGTTGCTTTTTTAAGACTGACAACCGCTTTGGCGACATGTGGAAGTTTTTTTAATTCTTCTCCGATAAGAATTTCGCATGAGGCACAGTGCATGCCTCGAATTGGAACTGTGATAATTCCCATAAAACGTGACAGTTAAAAACGCTCAAATAAACCCTCCGCGTTAGTGGGCGGTCACGATGCGTTGCTGAAAAATAAGCCAGGCACGGAATTTATTTTCAAAAAGAAAACGAAGAAGATCATTATACCGCCGATGCCGGTCTCGCATCTGCACAAGCGGGCCTGTATTGGCGTATGTATATGGTAAAAGATATTTATTTCGAATAAAAACAGCAGCCAACGCTACAGCAAGGAGCAGACCCAGTACCTTTGGTATGGTTGCAGTAAAATCGTCTCCTGCGCCAATATGAGAACTGAAACAGCCACCGGTTATCGGGGACATGCCGAGGTGTTGCGTGCCGGAAGAGTCACCGTCGCAGTCCACCGTGGCTGCTGCCAGGGGTGTATATAGAGGAATGGAAAATGGGCAAATATATAACAAGACTGAAACAACGGCAACAGCGACAAGAGTGATATATGCGATTGTACGAGGGAGGTGTTTCATTTGATCTGGGCAAGTTTTTTAAGCGTCCTTTTTCGATAACGTATATACCTTCATCACTTCTTTTACCGCTTTGCTGTGTTGGCCGGACTTCATCTGCTCAACAACATGAGTCGACAAGTGATTTTGCAACATGGCATCTTCAAAACTGGACAGTGCTTTTTTCACGGCACTTGCTTGTGTGATAACATCGACGCAGTATGTGTCTTGTTCAAGCATGCGTTGCAATCCGCGTACCTGTCCTTCAATAATTTTTAACCGCTTCATCAGTTTCTTTTTGAGCAGAGTATTCATATGGAATAATAATACCCCCACGGGGTATAAGAGTCAAGAGGGGCCGCAGTTTTTTATGAGAGTCAAGCTGCCTGTTTGCATTTTACATCGGTTTTGCTATACTCTTTGTGTCCCAGGTAGCGATGCCTTTTTTTCTATATGGATGAACAACACACAGAGAAACAGAGAGATACGCAGGATCAAGTAACCTCTGGCACTGTTGCCAAAACAGTCGCCGGCACTGTTGGGTTATTTTTTCTTGAGTTGATTAAAGTTGCGCTCCTTGCCGGCGTGACGATTGCCCTCGTGCGTTATTTTTTGTTTAAGCCGTTTTATGTCAAAGGCCAGTCAATGGAACCTTCTTACTACGCAAAAGAGTACTTGATTATTGACGAAATTACCTATCGATTTCGTGAACCTGAACGTGGTGAAGTGGTTGTTTTCAAAGCCCCGTTTGAAAAAGATGACTACTATATTAAACGTGTGCTTGGCTTGCCCGGAGAGCGGGTGAAGATCGAAGACGGTAAGGTGATTATTTATAATGAGCAATACCCTGAAGGGGTTGTCACAGAAGAGAGATACCTTGAAGAAAAAACACCGGGCTCGATAAATGTGAGTCTTGGGCCTGACCAGTACTTTGTGATGGGAGACAACCGGGACGAGAGCTTTGACTCCCGTCGGTTCGGACCGGTATCCCGCGATGCCATTGTCGGTCGCACGTGGTTGCGCGAATGGCCAGTGACACGAGCCGGTCTATTTCAAAAACCACAATATAACTTGTAACTATGCCAAAGAAGAAACCAGTGGCCAAGCCGAAAGCAAAAAAGAAACCAGTAGCTCGGCTCACTCCAAAAAAGAAGGGAAAGACAGCCTCCAAGGTTGCAAAGTTGAAGTTTGTAAAGAAGGTCCAGAGACCCGAACAGCCGGTGGCAAAAGAACGTACTGAACCGGAAGAAGCACGAAAAAACGGCAAAGGCTTTGAGACACTTCGCGGCATGAAGGACTTGTTGCCGGAGAAGTCGCCGCTTTGGTTGTTGGTCTATCACACCGCAGAAAACATTGCGAAGGCGTATGGGTTCGGGTATATGGAAACCCCGATACTTGAGTCGACGCAATTGTTTGTCCGCTCTTTGGGCAAGGCAACGGACGTCATTGATAAAGAAATGTACACATTTGAAGATAAAGATGGCAGCAAGGTCTCACTGCGACCGGAGGCAACCGCATCCATTGCCCGTGCCTATATCAATCACGGCATGCACAATCGCCCGCAGCCGGTAAAGGTTTGGTACTGGGGCCAGATGTTCCGCCACGACCGACCCCAAGCCGGCCGCTATCGTCAGTTCCATCAGTTTGGATGTGAAACCCTGGGCCAGCGCGATCCGGTGATCGACGCAGAGTTGATTGCTGTTTCATACAATTTTTTGTTTGACCTGGGGATCAGCACAGAGGTCCATATCAATAGCATTGGGTCACTGGAGGACAGAAAGAACTATACTGTTGAACTTGTCGGATACTTACGGAGCAAACGCACCTATCTGTGCGCTGACTGCAAGCGCCGCATGGTGAAGAACCCATTGCGTGTTTTGGACTGTAAAGAAGAAGAGTGTCGGAACGTCATTGAAGAAGCCCCACAAATTGTGGACTGGCTCAGCGCCGAATCGAGAGCGTTTTTCATGAAAGTTTTGGAGTATCTCGACGAGTTGCAGGTCCCGTATGTGTTGCGCTCAACACTGGTCCGCGGTTTAGACTACTATACTGACACCGTCTTTGAGTTTTATACGGAAAAAGGTGAAGAGGGCGCTCAGAGCGCATTGGGCGGCGGTGGACGATATGATGGACTGATTGAGCAACTTGGCGGACGCCCAACCCCGGCCGCCGGTTTTTCCATGGGCATCGAGCGCGTTATTTCTGAGTTGACCCGCGACAAAGAAGGACGAAAAGAGTTTGAAAATCCATACGATGGAACGATGCAGATTTTCTTTGCTCAGCTTGGCGAACAGGCCCGTCGCAGAATGTTGCGTCTGATTGAAGAGTTACGCCGAAAAGGAATTTTGGTTGGCTCGAATCTTGCCAAGACTTCGTTGAAAACCCAGCTTGAACTTGCCAACAGCCTGAAATCAACCCATACCGTTATTTTGGGACAAAAAGAAGTCCAGGACGGAACAGTTATCATTCGCGATATGAGCTCCGGTATCCAGGAGATTGTGGATCAAAAGAAGATCGAGCAGGAACTCCGAAAGATCATTGCAGCAAAGTAGTGAAAGTCGATCTTGACGACATACCTGTTTTTGTATACACTAAGCCTATCTTTCCTGTGAGGAGGTGACCATTGTGTCCGAAATAAAACGAAAAAAAGGAGAACCGTTTGAAGTGTTTCTCCGACGAGTCAAACAAGAGTGGCAACGCTCCGGCAAGTTGCTTCAGGCCAAAAAGGTCCAATTTTTTGATCCGCCAAAAAGCAAAAATATTCGCCGTCAGCAAGCAATTTCCCGTTCAAAAATTATTGCAAAGACTGAGTACCTCAAGAAGATCGGCCGCTTGTCAGAAGAGACTGACCAGTTTGGTCGCGATAGACGCAATAAACGCGGTAAGTAAGATATGACACTTATACAGACGATTTTAGAAGCGCAAAAAGAAGCCATGAAAAAGAGAGATGCGGAAACGCTTTCTATCTTACGGGTGCTATCGTCTGCTGCGAAGAACGAACAAATTGAGAAACAACGAGAACTGACCGATGCTGAAGTGCAACAGGTCATTGCACGACAGGTGAAGCAGCTGAAAGATGCGTTGAGTGATTTTGAAAAAGCCCAGCGCACGGATTTGGTGGATAAGACCAAAAAAGAAGTTGCGTTACTGTCTGCATACCTGCCGCAACAGTTGTCTGACGAAGAACTGAAAGCAGTTATTATGTGTGTGGTAGAGACGAACAAGGGAATCGAGCCCGGCCGCATCATGGGCCCTGTCATGAAAGAAGTCGCAGGTCGCGCAGATGGGTCCAGAGTCAAAGCAATGCTTGAGACCCTGGCAATATAAAAGTCAAAAAGTCTGTCACTGTGTATCTTTTGGTACACGTAAGTCCATTGGTCCATGCTACAATGGATGTTCCAACATAAAAAAAATAAAAAAGCTGCCATGATAGCCCTTGGTTTTTTTGTGGCGGTTTTTTTATTTTTCATTATTCCTGAGATCGCTTCAGCACAGGCAGAGCCGGATGTATTTGGTGTTGAGCAGGTTGAAGGAACAATCAAATTGGGCAGCCAGGATATTCGCGTGATCGTTGCCAAGATTATCCGTGCCGCCTTAGGCTTACTTGGCATTATCACACTGGGCTTCATGCTTTATGCCGGATTTTTGATCATGACTTCCGGCGGGAACGAAGATAAAGTTGAACAAGGAAAAAAGACCTTGACCAACGCAACTATTGGCTTGGTTATTATTCTTTCTTCAATGGCAATCGTGCAGTTTGTCTTGAACCAACTGAGTGATGCAACCGGATTAGGTAATGGAAGCGGACGCGGCGGAGCCCCATCCCTTGCTTCTTTTGCAGGAAGCGGCGCACTGGGATTTATTATCGAAGACCACTATCCATTCCGTAACCAGAAAGAAGTCAAACGTAATACCAAGATTGCCGTTACCTTTGCAGAACCCATGGATCCGGCATCGATAATCATCAATACAAACGGTACTTGTCTTGAGGGTGGCCAGGTGAAATCAGGCGACGACTGCGAACGAGGTGCTGATGGAAAAATAACGAATCCGTATTATGGTGACTGTCTGGCTGTCGCCAACTTGAATCCAGAGACAGACTGTGACCATCTCGCCACCTCTTCGGTAAAAATATTTCCTTTTGCAACATCATCACAATCGATTATTGATGCGTTTGAGCGAGGACAAAATCCGCAAGTCCGTGTAGTGGAGGCGGTTGCTCTCACGACATACGATGCCCAACAAGATGCATACACCTTTTTGTTTAAACCAGTGCAGCCGATTGGAGATGCAATCCAGCCAGTAAAGTACGACGTGTACTTGACAGGGAGTATTTTAAAGAAAACCGGCGTGCCTGCGTTTAGGGATGATCGTTTCGGAGATAACTACTATGATTGGAACTTTGAAACAGACACACTGCTCGACCTTGATCCACCTGCTATCACAAGTATCTATCCCAAGGATGGGGCTCAGGGCTACCGTAATAGTGTCGTCAAGATTAATTTTAACGAAGCGGTTGACCCGATCGCAGTTCAGGGGCTGACCGGTCCGACCACGACATTTAATAACATTATC
>Ga0155444_131_pt1 | contig 21733 bp, 20 predicted proteins | sample RifCSPhighO2_02_FD_111892 | JGI IMG/M metagenome (GOLD analysis project Ga0155444, IMG submission 111892) | Candidatus Magasanikbacteria bacterium RIFCSPHIGHO2_02_FULL_47_14
AAAGTTAGCCCAATATGAGTTTATGACAAAGTACGCCTTGTTCACATTGACAAGATCCATTGCCTGGAGCATGTATTCTTGTTTTTGCCCTTCATAGAGCATCCGGCCGTAGAGGTGGGCAAGAGGACCGCCGCTCGGAACTGAGTAATAAAATAGTTCACCTTGATTTGTTGGGAAGTACTGTACAAATCCATATTCGGTCAGGGCTGCGGCGCCAGTAAGTATATTTGATAATACAACATAGTCGTACCTGGGATTATCGTTGTGGATGGTTTGCACCGTCTGAAAGTCCGTTTTAGTGACGTTAAATCCTGGGAAACGCGCTTTTTGGTTGCGTTGCGGATATGAAAAATAGAGTGAGAGCATGAGCGCAAGGCCTACGCAAGCAAGTGCTCCAAACTTTAGCCAACTTTTTTTGGGTTCGATTTTTTGCCATATGGTTACTACGCCGCCAATCATGGAAGGAAGCAAAAACAGGATACTTGTTGCTAACAAACGGTATGGGTAGTTTCCTTGTTCAGCAACGGACACGCCGGGAAAAGTTATTGTGGTCCGAAGGAGCCATGCTGCCAAGATAAAGCTTATCCAGCCACCGAGAAAAAGTGAGGACGCCGTTGTTTTTTTCCCCCACATACGAAAACCAACAAGCCCGACGACCATCGCCATAACAGGAATTGTCCACTGCCATGCGTAGACGACCTCTAAGAGCAGGGTAGAGTTTTTTGCATACCAGTACGGACGTTTGAGTAACTCTATAAAAGCCCCGGTATGTTCAAGAGGATTTTGCATTGTCGCAAATCCATGCCCTTGGAAAAGATTGTTTAGCCCAAATAATAGAATGGGTGTAAGCGTGATACCGGCAATGCAGAGTATCAACCAAATGCCGCCGGTTTTTTTTCTACTCTGTTTTATACCAATGGCAGCAATAGTAAAAAGTACAAGCGGAATACCAAGCAATGGATGTGTAAGCGCTGCGGCAAAAGCAATAGTAATGATGACAAAAACAGGAAAGTGCGTATGAAGATACCCAAAAATGCATAACATCAGAATGACCATGAACAACAGGACAATATTATGTGGAGTGGTCAGATTGAGACTGAGAAGGTATAAAAAAGGAATAAGCCACACCATGTGTACGGCGACCTGTTCAGGAATCTGAAAGTTTTTTTTCACTACTGTTGCAAATACGACGGGAAGGGTGAGGGCTGCTGACAGAGGAAGATAAAAAATGTCCAGAAAAAAAATCGGTACTGCACTTAGATGTGATAAAAATACAATAAAACTATACTGCCCGATATAGTATGGTGTTTTGGGGAGGATAAAACCACGTTCTTTGATCCACATTTCAGTTGCTCTGTGGATAAATCCGTCAAATCCAAAACCGTAGATGTAGATGATTGCAGCAATACTAAAGCCTAAAAATAAGTGAAGAGAGATAAGGCTGTAGCGTGCAAGTGCGCTGTGAGTCTGCGAGCTTGTATAGATGACCATGATTGTCGCCAGGGCATACACAATAAAAAACCAGGCTTCCAAAGTTTGCCAGGGTGATACAAGCAGGTCGGTCGTTCCGTTCAAAATCAATGTCTTAAATAAAAACCCTTCGATCATGAGTGATAATACAAGAAGCAAGAGTGGTTTTACCCGGAATGTACTTTCTTTTAATTCTTCACCTTTTTGTTCGGGTTTCGGAGATTTTTTGAAAAAGACAAGCAACGAAAGAGCAAGAGGAATAAAAATTGTGACAGTGGTGATGGCGTAAAGATAGTAGACCGCGGTAGTCATGATTGAGAGTCCGGCAATGAGCACTAAAATTCCCCATATCAGCCGAACATAACGCGACTCTTCTGGAAAGAGTACGTTACCCAGATGTCGGCTGAGCGGAATAAAAAAAAGCCCACATGCCAAGACCCCGACATACAGGTTATTTGAGCCACTGAATATGTTGAGCGCTGCCAAGGCTATGCCGGATAGGGTAAGGATAGATAAAGTTCGGGTCTTCATAAGACGGATTTCTTTTGCTATACTATACATCCATTATATTTTTATGTATATTGTCTATGCAGGATCTCCAAGCGGTATTTCTCCGAATTCAGGAAAATAAACGAAAGTTAAAAGATTTGCGCGGAACATACAAAGAAGCTTTGAACGGGGTTGAAGAGTATAAACGCCTACAGGAAGAGTTGGAAACCATGCGAGAAAAAAAGAAGGGGATTGAGCAAGTCACGCGTGAGCAGTTTTCTCATGAGTGTACACAGATGGAGGACTTGAAGATTGATATTGCCAGCGACGAAGAACTGATGAGCGATATTGCGATGACTGAGTTGATGAGCGGGAAGACGATCGAGGTGAAGGACAAAGATGAACAGGAGTATGAGCCGGTGATAAATGTGAAGTTTAAAAAACGATAGCGGGGCGTTTGTGTGTTTTTTTCTGTTGTGTTAGCGTGAAAATAAATTGAACTCGTATGCCAGAGCGGGCAGCAATGTTTCCGGAAGCCATAAGGGCGAAGGAAGCTGTGGAAACTAAAGTTGATCAGAAACTCCTTCGAGATATATTAACTATCTTCCTACTTTTTTATTCTAAAAAAGGATTAACACAAGAACATTTCTTTCACATCATGAGAAGGCGTCTGGAGCAAGAATTTCACTATGGCGGTGCGGTTACGAGTCGTGAATTTCTCAGAGCAATCGAAGAGTTAGAAAGAAGAGGTTTTTTGAATAAAGTAGTAGAAGGAAAGGAACACATCGGGAACTGGTATTGGAGATGCTTTATCACACCCGCCGGGCAAGCTTTTGCTGAAAAGGCTGCTGAAGAAGAACAAGCCACTCCTCCCGAAGAAGAGAGTGCCAGCGCGATTGAGGGGCAAGATTTGGAAAAGTCTGGCCGGGAGTCAGAAGAAGATAATTTGATAGAGCGGGCCGTCAAGATTTTTCCCCCACAACAAAGAAATCGTGCGCGAGCATTAATACGTGTACACCAGAGAGGAGGTACACTTTTTACACAAGTAGGCACCACGATGCTTTTCGAAGATTTATTTAGGGACTTATCAAAACTTTTTGGGGCTGCTCAGGAAGAAGACCTCGCAGTGTCCTCTGAAGATTTGGATAATGAAAACGAACGTTTTATAAGCGTCGAAGTTCTGGAACGCTTTTTACAGACGGGAGATTTGCACAGAGACGAGCCGGCATATAATAAAGACGGCCACCAAGATTTGCAGATTCGTAAAAAGACAGGTTCTGGCGGGCCAACGCTTGATCTAATTGAAAAAGGGATGAGGTAAATTATCTTGAGGTTTTTTCTTCGCAATTGCACCCCATCCAACCTTTATAGAAAAATTTGCCAACAAAAAAACGGCTTGGGATTTGTTCCGTGAAACCGTTATTGGTGGGTCGGCTGGGGATCGAACCCAGGACCATCAGCTTAAAAGGCTGCTGCTCTACCGGCTGAGCTACCGACCCATGTTTTGCTCTTCAATTACTTGGCGAATGTATTTTCTTCCCTGGTAACTTTTTAACTCTCTTTCTCTTCGTATTGCTTCGACGCGGGAGCTGAATTTTTCGGTCAGCACCAAAGTCCATTTTCCAGCTTTATGTCTATGTGTGTATGACTTCTTTTTTGTTGTCATCAACCCATTATGTCTCTTGAGTCTGTTCTCCAGGTCACTTGTATAGCCAATATATATGTTTCCAACGTCATTTTTAATTACGTATGTGTAAAACATAACCCCTCCCATAACCCAGGACCATCAGCTTAATAGTCCGCCAACTGGCGGATCTACCGGCTGAGCTACCGACCCGTACGTTGTCCCTGACGGAGAAAACGAAGAATATGGTATACTATTTTGGCTTTGATGTCAACGTTTTTTATGAATTTTCACGCCCAGAGTATATCACAGGTATTAGAGGCCGTACAGGCGGATCAAACGCAAGGGTTGTCAGCCGAACAAGCGGATCGGCGTCGACGTGAGCGTGGGAGCAACACTCTTCCCAAGTCGACCCAGACCTTGTCAGCGCTCCGGATTTTTTTACATCAATGGCGGAGTCCGCTTATTATCATTCTTCTTGTTGCGGGGACCGCCAGCGTCTTTCTTCGCGAACATGTAGACGCCGTTATCATTTACGGAACGGCAGGCTTTAATGCATTGATTGGTTTTTTTCAAGAATATAAAGCAAATCGCGCATTGGAAAAGTTACGATCAATGGTTGAGTATAAAGCGTTAATATTGCGTGATGGAGTAAAGAAATATATTCCAAGTACGGATATTGTCGTTGGTGACATTTTATTTTTCACCCCGGGTGACAAGATCCAGGCAGACGGGCGTCTGTTGGTTGCTGATCATATAGAAATTAACGAAGCAACTGTCACAGGAGAGTCAGCACCGGTCAAAAAACAATGTGAGGCAATTTCTGAAGAAGCGGTTCTTGCCGACAGAAAAAACATGATCTATCGCGGTACCGAAGTAGTGATGGGTGAAGGATGTGCTGTCATTACAGCGATTGGAAGAGATACTGAGATTGGGCGTATTGCAACCATGGTTGAAGAAACCAAAGAAGAGGAGACTCCATTGCAGAGACAACTGGGACGGCTCGCGCGCACGATTTCAGTTATGGTAGTCGTGATTGCCGTAGGTTTGTTCGGATTGGGCGTCTTGCTTGCTTCAGATACATATCATCCGTTTGAGTTATTTGAGACCTCGGTTGCTGTTGCGGTTGCTGCCATCCCGGAAGGTTTGGCTATTTCTCTCACAGTCATTTTAGCGATCGGTATGCAGCAGATTTTGAAACGTCGCGCGCTCGTTCGCCGTCCGTTGGCTGCTGAAACACTTGGTTCGGTCAGCGTTCTCTGTGTGGATAAGACAGGAACACTTACTGAGGGTCGTATGCGTGTCTCACACCTGCTGACACCGAATATGTCTCTTACAACGGAAGAGATACGCCGCGCGCCTTTGCAACAGCCGGAATACCAGTGCATACGTCTCAGTTTGCATATCGGTGCGTTGGCGAATACGGGTTCATTAGAAAATCCTTCAGCCTCTGAACAGGCGTGGCGTTTTACCGGAGATACAACCGATGTTGCATTGTTGCATATGGCCGCTGTAGTGGGTATGGAAAAACAGGCATTGGATAAAACGTTTCCTCGTATAGCGAACGTACCTTTTTCCAGTGAACAAAAATATGCCGCTTCTTTGCACCAAGGCGATCTTGGCAAAGTTCTGTATGTTAAGGGCGCTCCTGAAGTCATTCTCTCTCATTCTGTTGCCTACGAGTCTCAAGGAACACATGTGCCAGTTGATACAAAAATGCATACATGGTTTGAGGAGCAGATGAAGTCACTTACGCAACAGGGTTATCGTACCCTGGCTGTGGCATACAAACCAATGGATGGCGCGACGACACTTCAAGAAAGTGATGTTGAAGACCTTATATTTGTTGGGTTATTTGCCATCTCCGACCCACTGCGTGCAGAGGTAAAAGATACGCTCCGAGTGGCGCGCCAAGCCGGTATTCGCACCATCATGATTACCGGTGATCATGCACAGACTGCCCAAACGATAGCGCAGGAGATTGGCCTTGCCAGGAACGGGTCTGTGTGCGATGGGGCGGCACTGGACACACTCTCTGACGACGAGCTTACGCAGACGTTGAGGCATACCGATGTTTTTGCTCGCGTTGATCCGAAACATAAGATACGTATTGTTCGAGCTCTGCAAAAACAAGGTGAGGTGGTTGCAATGACCGGCGATGGTGTCAATGACGCGCCGGCGCTGAAGGGCGCGGACATTGGCATTGCGGTCGGATCAGGCACAGATGTGGCAAAAGAAATTGCTGATTTGGTTTTGCTTGACGACGGGGTCACAACCATTGTTGCGGCAATAGAGGAAGGCCGGCGTATCTATCAAAATATTAAGAAAGTTGTTTTATATTTGTTATCCAGTAGTTTTTCTGAAGTTATTCTTATTGCAGGAAGTTTGATAACAGGGATGCCTCTCGCGGTCCTTCCTGCTCAAATATTATGGATTAATATCATTGAAGAGTCTTTTCCGACCATTGCGCTTGCGTTCGATAAGGGAGAGGTACAAAATATGTCTGATGCACCCCGCAAAAAGAGCAGTTCGTTGTTGGATCAGGAGATGAAGGCTATGATCGGGATAATCAGCGTGCTTTCGAGTCTGATTTTGTTCGGAATTTTTGTCTACATGATGAAGGCAACTCAGAATCTTCCACTCGCGCGTACAATCATGTTTGCCGGACTGGGAGTGGGTCCATTGTTGTATATCTATTCGGTTCGCAGTATGCGCTCGATGATTTGGAGCATGAATCCACTGAACAACCACTTTTTAACAGGGTCTATCGTTTTTGGTTGGGCAATGTTGCTTATAGCAATATATGTCAGGCCGTTTCAGTTGCTCCTTAAAACAGTCCCACTGAGCGCGGAGCATTGGTTGGTCTTGTTTGCATTCGCCGGTTTAAACGTTTGTCTTATTGAAATTATTAAGTGGATATTTTTAATCAGAAAAAAAGTATGATTGATACTCGGTATCTTGAGTCACTGCGTTCATATCTGCACACGCATGCTCTCGTAAGAAGAGACGTGATTAAAGAAGCAGGAGATGCTTTACACCATTCAAAGCGTGCGGTGTTTTCCCTTCATCGCGGTGATGCCGGTGAAGCACAGAAAAAATTGAAAGAAGCAGAAGAAATTTTTCTTCGTTTAATCAAGAAATACAAACAGCACCCGGCATTTCAAGATGAGGGTTCGTATCGCGCCGCGATTGAGGAGTATGTGGAAGCGACATTATTTTTGCAGTTTGTGATGAAGGGGAAGATTGGAAAAGTGACCACAGTCGGTGTTGATGGAGACGTATACCTGGCCGGGCTGTGTGACGTGCCCGGTGAGTTATACCGGTATGCCATTCGCGCTGCCACAATGCATGACCACAAAACAGTAGAGGCTTGTGTTGAAATGGCAAATAAAATTATCGGAGAGTTGGTTGAATTTGACCTCACCAGTTACTTGCGCACAAAATTTGATCAGGCAAAACAGGCAACGCAGAAGTTGGAAATTGTGATGTACGAGCTGGCGCTGAGAGAAAAAAATAACAAATAGAAAGATATAAGGGGGAGAGGGCGGTCACCTGAGGCGACCGCCCTTTAGTTCCGGAGGAGTTGCTCGGCTGGCGAGCCTTCTTCGAGCACCCGTTCGAGCGAGGGAATTCCGTGGCACCACTCGCGTGCGATGTCGATGACGGAGAAGGCTTTGCCGTGGAGCATCACCTCTGCCTTCCGACCCAGTCGCGCGACCGCTTGGTCGTTCGGATGGAGTTCCGAGTGGAGCGAGGGAAGGGATGCAGTGCCGGAACTGGCGTCGATGACCCGCTCCATGAGTTCGAAGCAACCCCCCAGTGTCTCGAAAGGAACATCGCGGCCGCTGTCGAGTGACCGCAGCTCGATCCGTTCGATCGGCTTATGCACGTCGTTGTCGACCAGTCGCGGGCAGCAGGCCATCCAGCATCGGCCCTTGCCGGTGAAGATGCGTCCTGCCGCTTCTTCGGCGCTGATCCACTCTCGGAAGTGCTCTGCGTCGCGCCAGAAGGGCGGGTATCGGTTCGGGAAGAGCAAGCTGCGTGCCGAGACACACCCATGCAAACGCGATGGCGAGTTGGCGGTCACCAGAATAAACAGGAAGTTCAAGCACCGCAGTGCGTTGACCGCCTGTACCATCTGATCTTCCGTGAGTGTTGTGTCGCTGAAATTGGGGTGAAACCCAACCGGATGCAACCAGAACGGACTGGCGCCGCCCTGTTGACGACACGCCACCTCGTACACCCACTGGTAGTAGGGAGTGTGGCTCGTGACTGCACCCCAGGCCGCGCTCCAGGCAGTGTCATCCGGGAGAGTGGCCCTGGGAAGGAGCTGTACGCCACCGTTCAGCCTTTCCAGAACCTCCACGCGGTGTTGGAGCTCTTCCACAGCCGCACCCCGAGAGGTGTGCACGTCTGTGACCACCTCGACCATGATGTCGAAGAACTCCTTCGTGACCCATGGCGGGGTGTTGCCGTTCAGACTGTGAATCGTCGTGGGAGCGGCAAAAAGATATTCAGCTTCGAGGCCGTAGCGCTTCATATGTTTTCCTCCAGGTTGGAAAGAGCAGGTTTGGCGTCTGCGGAACGCAAAGCCTTCTCTTTTCAACTCCTCTTGAATTTTGAAACAAAAAAGCCCCGCTTGAGGCGGGGCTATTCAATATAGAATCAAAACCACACCTCAGCATTCGGGCTGGGTTGTGGTAGTTGTTTGAAGTTGTTGAACGCTATTATTCATCATACGTATAATCAGTGTACGTCATATGGACGTGTATGTCAAGAGTTGTCTTGTGGGTTTTAGTTAGATACAATATCCGGGTATGTCACTAAACACACAGCTTAAACGGATTCTTCCAAAACAAGTTTTGAACCTTCGTCATTTTTTTTATGCCTGGCTGGGCGCGGTAGTATATAGGCACCCATCAGAGGAGCTGTTCGTTATTGGAGTCACCGGAACAAGTGGAAAATCGAGCACGATCTATTTTTTGCGCCAGATACTGGAGCAGGCCGGCTTTGTCGTTGGTTCACTTTCCACTATTGATTTTTATATTGCCGGCGAAGATAAGTTGAACGATCAAAAGATGACTATGCTCGGCAAGATGGCGATTCAAAGATATTTGCGGGAGATGGTACGCAAGAGATGTGACATTGCGATTGTCGAGACTACATCGGAAGGAGCTGTCCAGCATCGCCATCGATTCATCAACTACGACATGATGATTCTCACTAACCTTTACCCTGAGCATATTGAGTCACACGGCTCTTTCGAGAATTATAAAGGAGCAAAATTGGGTATTTTAAATTACGTGTCCAAATCAAAAAGAAAACAGATAAAAAATCTAAAAAATTTGTCAAAACATACTCAGAAAATCAGTGGAAAAGTTCCGAAAACAGTGATCGTGAATGGGAACACCGAGTATGTGTCAGAATTTTTACAATTTCACTTCGATCAAAAAATGACTTTCGGAAGCGATAGAACCAAGATATTTTCCTCGAATCAAAAAAATACTGATGAAAATTTTGTAGCAAAAGATATTCACAGCGACAAAATCGGTCTCATCTTTTCCGTTAGTGGTCATCACTTTCGAGCGCCATTATTTGGAGAGCATAATATACATAACATCGTCGCAGCTTTGGCGGTCTTGCGGGCGCTGCAAGTCGGTTGGGAAGTTTTGCAAGATGCTATTTCGCAACTGCAGTCCCCACCCGGACGAATAGAATTTATTAAGGAAGCAGAGGCGTACGGGTTCCAGGTCGTTGTTGACTATGCATTCGAACCAGTGGCCATGCAAAAACTGTATGATGTTGCGGATCTTCTCCAACCTAAACGTATTATCCACGTCTTTGGTTCAACCGGTGGCGGCAGAGATGCTGCCCGTCGATTTACTGTGGGTGAGTTTATCGGTTCTCGTGCAGATATTTGCGTCGTTACTGACGAAGACCCATACGATGATAACCCGCTTGAAATTATTGCTGATGTCGTGAGGGCAGTGAAAAAGGTGGGGAAGCAAGAAGGAAAAGATCTATATATTACTCCAGACCGAAGCGATGCCATTCGATATGCGCTCGACGCAGCCAGACCAGGAGACCTGGTGTTGATTACCGGCAAGGGGAGTGAACAAGGCATGGTAAAAAAGGGGAAGTTGATTCCCTGGGATGATCGGGAGGTTGTTCGCGACTATCTGCAAAACAAGTAAGATTTACGTTTTTCTTTTTATCGTCTATACTATAGACATGACTTTCGATAGAGAAAGTAAAGATCAGTCGTTTGTACGGCGATTTTTTCGATCCCGTCTTTTTTTGATTATTCTTTTGGTCTTTATTACGCTTGTCGCTCTGAGCTATGCACGGGCATATTATCAAGATTATACGATTCGGCAGGAGATCAAGACTTTGGAGGGAGAGGTCCAGCGGTTAGAACGAAAACGACTTGAGTCTCTCGATATCTTAAACTATGTCATGAGTGATGCCTTTGTGGAAGAAAAGGCCCGCCGAGAGCTGAATATGAAAAAACCGGGCGAGCACGTGGCTATTATTGAGGGTCAAGGAGGTGGTTTATCTACGACCCCATCCCTTGAAGCAGAGAGCGAAGATCCTAGACAAGATATATCGAATCCTTTAAAATGGGTATATTACTTTTTTAACTCTTCGTATGGCAGATGACATGCAATATCAATTTAAGAAAGAAATTGGAGAAAGTGTGGAGAAGACAGTGAAGATGGAGATCACACCATCAAAATCCCCTTTGTTAATTATTGTAAGTGGTATTATTGGCGCCTTGCTCGTCGGTGTCGTTGTCTTTTATGTTGTCATTATGCGTCAAGTGAAGAACTTATCTCAAACACCTGTCGTTTTAAAGTCAGCCGAGGTTCTTGGTGTGCCGGTAGCTACAGTGAATGGAGCGCCAATACTGTATACTGATTATATCGATGACGTGAACACACTTGCTCGGTTTTATCGTGATGCGGAACAGGGCTTGCCGGCCATCACTGACGAACAGATTTCAGATATGGCAATCAGTCGTTTGGTTGGATTGACTATGGTTGAAACTATCGCCGACAACTACGGCGTAGAGGTAACGACTGACGACATTGACGCAAAAAAAACAGAGTTGCTTGCAAATTTTGCAAGTGAAAGTGAGGCAGAACAAGAAGTCATGAACACCTACGGATGGTCGCTCGACACGTACATCGATAAGGTCATTATCCCACTGATTCGTGAAGAAAAAACAGCTGCGGCGTTTGCTTCAAGTACTGATCCTGAAGGTGCGCAATATCAGACCGAAGAAGCGCATGCTCGACATATCTTATTTCGAGTAGAACAGGAAAACGAAGATGCAACGGTAAAAGCTCAGGCACAAGAAGTATTAAATCGTGTCAAAAGTGGAGAAGACTTTGCGAAGCTTGCACAAGAGTTTGGAAGCGACGGTACCAGTCAGGTCGGCGGGGACCTTGGTTGGTTTGGCCGCGGCGTCATGGTCAAAGAATTTGAAGACGCTGCATTTGCGCTGGAACCCGGACAAGTCAGTGACGAGTTGGTAAAGACAGAGTTCGGATACCATATTATTCGTGTGGACGAGAAGCGACTCGGTCGGAACTTCACTGTGTTTATGGATAACCAATTGCGTAATGCACAGATTGTGATGCGCGTGCCAATTCACAATCCATTTGAGCTATTGACTCCTCCACAAGACGCCGGAGCAACGTCAACGCAAGGCTAGCTTCTTCAAGTGAGGGCAGGAGAGTCATTCTCCTGCTGTGCGGGTGTAGTACAATGGTTAGTACATCGGCTTCCCAAGCCGAGGACGGCGGTTCGATTCCGCTCACCCGCTCTACATATATGTTGGAGGAGTCTCCCTACGTCAAAATTCGTGTCACAGTTCCTGTTGAAGCAGTTGACCAGGTTCGCCAAGCCCTTGGCGATACCGGAGCAGGTCAGATTGGTAACTACTCGTACTGTGCCTTTACGTATCCGGTCACCGGCTACTTCAAACCGGAAGGGGGCGCAGATCCGGCTGTTGGTACAGTAGGCAAACTGGAAACAGTGCAAGAGGTTATGATAGAAGCGATTTGTCACAAAGATATCATAAAACAGGTAATTGAAGCAGTTGTTTCAGTTCACCCTTACGAAGAACCGGCGATTGACATCATGCCCCGCTACGAACTACAATGATGCTCCATATGCCGATGTAGCTCAGCTGGTAGAGCAATTCCTTCGTAAGGAAGTGGTCGGAGGTTCGAATCCTCTCATCGGCTCATACACGGAATTGATAGAAAATCGGTCACCTTAGGCGACCGATTTTTTGTTTGAATAATTTATGTTATACTGATCAACGTATGATTACGATGAAGGGTGTCTCTAAAATATATTCTTCTGACTCAATTGCACTCGAAGATGTCCACTTGCACATTGGAGCAGGTGAGTTTGTTTCCGTGGTAGGACAAAGCGGGACCGGAAAGACGACCTTAGTAAAATTACTGACTGCAGAAGAGCGACCAACGCATGGAAATATCGAAGTCGGTGGATGGGACATTACGAGAATTTCTCGCAGCGACGTGCCGCTGCTTCGACGACAGATCGGAGTGATTTTTCAAGACTTTAAATTGCTTCCCAAAAAAACAGTTGAAGAAAATGTTTCGTTTGCCATGCAAGTGGCAGGCGAGGGAAGACGCAGAATTCGTGAAGTGGTGCCGCGTGTCTTGGACATTGTCGGTTTGTCAAATAAACTGGAACGATATCCAACGCAACTGTCAGGCGGTGAGCAACAGCGGGTGGCGATTGCGCGCGCCTTGGTGCATCGACCAAAAATTTTGGTTGCAGATGAGCCAACCGGAAATTTGGATGCAGTAAATACGCAGGAGATTATTGAGATTTTGAAAAAAATAAATGAGTTTGGCACCACGATCGTTCTTGTCACCCATGCACGAGATATTGTGAATCAACTCGAGCGGCGAGTGATCACCTTATCTCAGGGGCGCGTGGTAGCGGATGAAGCTCATGGAAAATATCGACTATAGCTATGCTTTCCTTTTTACGAATCGTCAAATTCGCGTTGCAGGATATCGGCAGGAACTTTAGTTTGTCATTCATGACCGTTTTGATTTTGGTGTTGATGTTATTATCTATCAACACGCTTGTGGCAGTGCATGTCTTAACCGAAAAAGCGGTATCTTCTGTAAAAGAGCAACTCAGCGTGAGCATTCACTTTCGCCAGGACGTGAAAGACGAACAGGTCACAGAGGTACAGTCATTTATCAACTCGTTTCCGGCAGTGACCTCAGTTGAATTTTTGAATAGGGATGAGGTGCTGCAACAGTTTAAAGATATACACAAAGAGAACCCGGATATCTTGTCTTCTTTAAATGAGCTTGGGGATAATCCATTTGGTCCGACCATGATTATCACCACACGTGAGCCCTCAGACTACGAAAAAGTTATTACTGCAATCAGCGTTCCTGAATATGAAGGTATAATCGAGTCCAAAACGTTTCAGGATACACAAAAAGCCATTGACCGAATCGGGTCGATTACCGCACAAGTTCAAAAGTTTGTCTTTGTCTTAACCGGTCTCTTCGGAATCATTTCATTTTTGGTTATCTTTAATACGATCCGGGTAGCGATTTACACACAGCGGATAGAGATTAGTATTAAAAAATTAGTCGGTGCATCGAACTGGTTTGTGCGCGGCCCTTACCTCATTGAGGCGCTGGTATTTACGTTTTTAAGTGTGATACTCACATTTGTGATTATGTACTTTGTCGTCCAGTTTATTGACCCATTTGTAAGTGTTGTTTTCTCATCCGAAAAATTCTTGACAAATTACTTTCTCTCTCATATACTGGTGCTCGCCGGCGCCGAGTTCGGCATCGTTCTTCTCCTCACATTTGTCACCAGTTTTTTGGCCATGCGTCGGTATTTGCGGGTCTAGTGAGGTGTTTCCATCCACGCATTTTGACTGTTCCAAATTGCTTTCGTATTTGGAATTTGTTTTCGTGAGATGTCATATTCCGGGATCGTCTAGCGGTAGGACATCGGCCTTTGAAGCCGAGTACCCTGGTTCGAATCCAGGTCCCGGAGCAGCGGTTTTTCTGGCCTTGAAAGGGAGAGTAAAACCGTGTACCATAGTGTTGGTTTATTCGGCGGTAGCTCAGTGGTAGAGCAGTTGGCTGTTTTTTTTAGCAGCCCCCGATGGTAACGTCGGGGTGTCAACGAGGTGAACTGACGGAAAGCCTGCGTCCCCGCAAGGGGTATATGGTGATCCGCAGCCAAGTCTCATTTTTTCTTGAATCCCTTTTGTGTACTGTCTCTCTTTGTATAAGAGAAACATCCGTTGGGTCAGAGAAAATGTGAAAGGTTCAGAGACTATCCCGCAAGGGAGTACTTTGCGTCGATGTATCATCGACGCATGGGAAGCGCCTCGCACCCTCACGCTCCTCGACTTGTTCGAGGTTATTGGCGCGGGTGATAAGATAGTCCACCCTTCCTTGAAAAAGGGAGATCAGTGTAACCAATTGGTCGCGAGTTCGAATCTCGCCCGCCGAGCTAGTCAGGAACATGTTGAACTCAAGAGGAGTTCAGAAGGCAGCCCACGCAATGCGGGGGCTGCTTTTTTGTCCACATCTCCCCCTTGACAAAAAAGGAAAAATAAGGTAAGGTGGGAGCGTTATGAAAATGGCAAAAATTGCACAAGTGAACGCCTATTATTACGCAGTCCCCAGCTAGGGCTGTCGTTTTGGTGTCATAACTTTCTTTGACAAAAAACAGCCCTGGCAGGGGCTGTTTTGATTTGCAAATTGAGCAAGAACGAAAGTCTCTGTGGAGGTCTTTCAGAAGTTTCATTTTGCTCAATTTGATTCCTTCTGTGAAAGATCTCCATAGAGGCCTTTGTTCAAGGCTCCTCTTTTGTCTCGCAAACAGGGAACCCACGGACACCGTCGTGGCGACACGATACCAAAGGAGGGAGGTGGTATTAGAAGTGAAGAAAATCTTCAAGATAAGATACCCCGCACCGAAGAATATCCTCGAGAAATTCCCCGAAGCGAAGGTGGTTAGGGAATACAAGGCCAAGGTTAACCGCAGTTGGGGCCCTGGCAGGACCTGGTCAAATTGCGGTGATGATGAGTCTAATTGGCGCCTGCGGGGTTTCGAAGATTGTCCTGTCGATCCTGCTTGTTGGAACGAGCAGCGTCTGATAGGGGTGGAACCTTGCAATTATTTCGGGTGGAGTGATGGATCGGGGGTTGCCACAGAATCTGTCGTCATCATAAACATGGGAGGTGCGTATACGGCCAGAGAGGCTTTGAAAGTAATCAAGGCACTCGAATGTTTCCCCTCCCCGGACAATGCCCCCATGTGTGGGCTCCTTGAGACCCACCGAAACGAACAGTTCGTTCTCATCGACCCGGCTACCGTATGGAAGAAACTTCAGTGGAAGAGAGGGACTGACTGGGAGAGGGAGGTTTCCCCTGATTCTCCCCGGCTTTTGCCGGCGATTGATTATGACAGCAAAGGGCGGTTCTTTCGTATGTTTTCGGTGGAAGACGTACTGGAGTCGCGAATTTGCGTGATCGGAGCTCGAATACAGCTTCCGCTGTCCACATTGGCCGGCATAAGACCCACGGGGAATTGGAAGCCTTCGGAAGACGGAGCTAGAAATGCAGAGAAGGTTCGTATACTAGAGGACCTGGTAAGAAAGGAGGAAGAGAGAAGAAAGAGAGATAGAGACCAGGAACACTTGCGGCGTAGGCCGCGGCTTGATAGCTGGTGGGATCCGGATATTTAAAAACGAAAATATTCCGCAGAACACCCCTTGATGCCCACCAAATCCGACGGAGAGTCGGTAATCGGGTGGCTACACAATAAAAAACGACGCCACCCAATCTGTGAGCCGATAGAAATCGGAATACAGATTGGAGGAACGGGCGTCGTTTTTTTGTGTAAGACGCTTTATTTTTAGTTCAAGGATGATATACTGCGCAGGCAATTCCGATACCATATGCAACAACACACAGAGTCAAAAGGAAGTCTCATGATACTCGTCCAAGCTCTCTTGTGGGGTTTGTTTCCTGTTGTCACAATAGTTTTATTTGATTCACTTCCGCCACTTTTTACGTTAGCCGGAGGTACGTTTTTTAGTGGTATCTTTTTTGCGTTGATTATTTCAGTAAAAAAAAGGTGGAGAGAGTTGAAAAATACCAAGGCATGGCCAGATCTTTTTTTAACGGCTGTATTGTTGGGCATAGCGGACATACAAAGGTCTCTGGGGTAAGGATTTGACAGTTTTTTCAGAGTCCGCTACTATCAAAGTAGTATGATATTTATGGTTCGACAATGCGTATCATCAAGCTCTTCTGGCATTGAGGCCGGTTGAGCTTTGTATTTTTCTTCAAAGAATATAATGTGCAGCTGGCCTATGGGTCAGTTTTTTGTTCGTACTGTGAACAAGGAGGTGGTGATGTTCTGGCTCACGAACGCTCAGAAGATCCACGAACAGGTGGTTCAGCCCCACAAGGAGGTGGTCTGGCAGATTCACGGGTGGAACGGCCAGGTGGTGTTCTATGGGGATGAGGATGCACTCTTCATCTTCAACCCGTTCGAGATGAAGATGCACGCATTTTTCAAGAACACCTATCTCTTGCACACGATCAAGAAGGTCGAAAACGACGGGAAGGGGGGCGGTAAGTTTTTCGTGAGGATGTCAGGTCCCGGAGAGGTTCGCTTCATCATCGAACTCGGTGAGGAGTGGGGAGCGCTGCTCAAACTCGCCCGCGGGTGTCTGAGAAGCACGCGCTGGCTCAAGAAGTACGACAGAAACTGACAGACACAGGCCGCTGCCTAGCATGCCGGAGCTAGTAAAAAACCGGCGCAATACAATGCGCGTATTGAGTAAGCAAAAAAGAGGTTGACCTCTTTTTTGTTTTGTAGTCGTACAAACCGGTTATGGCTATATGGATGAGTGTGATAGAATAATTTTACATATGTTTATCGAGATAGCTCTGATAGCAGTCTTTATTCTCCTGAACGGCTACTTTTCTTTATCAGAAATAGCTTTGTTGAGCGTGAAAAAAAGCAAAATAAAGCACCTGTCAAAACTGGGGGACAAGAAGGCTCAGAAGGTGCTCTTGCTCACACGACAGTCGTCAGAGATGTTGTCTACTATTCAGATAGGCATTACACTCGTCGGAATTTTTGCGGGTGCATACGGAAGTGCAACTATTGCAGAAGATCTGGAGCAAGTCTTGGCAGGGGTCTCATTTATATCCAGCTACAGTGAGCCGGTCAGTGTTGCACTTGTCGTGATTGTTATTACATTTTTTTCTTTGGTTATCGGCGAGTTGGTTCCCAAACATATCGCCCTTTCTCATCCGGAGAAGTTTTCTTTGGCAGTTGCCGGGCCTGTCCGCTGGATGATGCAGGTCGTGGCGCCTTTTGCAAAGACTCTCAGTGCTTGTACCAGGGTCGTGCTCGGGGTACTTCACATACAACCGGCGGCTGAACAGGTGATCACTGAAGAAGAGATAAAGTTGCTGATTGCCGAAGGGGCGGAAAGTGGCGTCTTTGAAATATCAGAACAAAAGATGGTGGAGAGTATTTTTCACCTGGGGAATCGTCCGATTAAAGATTTTATGACCTCACGCAAAGAGGTTGTATGGCTGGATGTGCATGATTCGCTCTCAGAGATTCGTGACAAGATAGTCAATAATGACCGTTCAGTATTCCCTGTATGCGATGGACAGTTGGATAATGCTATTGGAGCGGTGGAAACCAAAGATATTCTCATTCACTTATTTGATAAAGGAGCTGAGTACATTGACCTTGAGTTACTGATTCAGCCTGTTATACGGATTGATGCTGAAGTGCCGTCACTTGTTGCAATCGAAAGACTTAAACGTTCTTCCATCAGTATTGTCTTAATAACCGAAAAGGAGTCAAAAAAGATAATGGGGATTATCAGCTTTCACGACATTCTTGAGGCAATTGTTGGGGAGTTTAAAAGCGTCTGAGGAAATTTGCCTAAATTAAGCGAAAATGCTAGACTACCTGCTTAAGGCAGTATGACTCATTCCCAGGAACCGTCAAACACTCCACAATTTAGCGAACTTGGCATCGGACAAAATTTTCTTGATGTTCTTGAGGCCAATCATTTTACCACACCCACACCTATTCAACACCAGGTAATTCCTGCAGCTTTGCAAGGAAAAGATGTTGTTGGCATTGCCCAAACCGGAACAGGAAAAACTCTTGCTTTTGGCATCCCAATGATTCAACGGCTGGCATTGAACAAGGGCCAGGGTTTGGTTCTTCTCCCAACCCGTGAGCTGGCGTTGCAGGTCGATCATGTCTTTCAACAGGTAGGCAAATCTCTTGGGCTGAGGACAGCGGTCATTATGGGTGGTGCATCTGCGCATCAACAAATGCAGTCTATGGGCAAAAGACCCCATGTTATTATTGCTACCCCTGGTCGGCTGGTCGACTTTTTGGAGCAGAAGAAGATGTCACTTAACCAGATTCGAGTTGTTGTATTGGACGAAGCGGATCGGATGCTGGATATAGGGTTTATGCCCCAGATACGGAAGATCATGGACACTGTTCCACGTGAACGTCAGACGATGTTGTTTTCAGCGACCATGCCACCGGCGATCGCACAGATCGCGGCAAAATATATGTCATTACCGTTGCGCATAGAAGTTGCGCCTGCAGGAACATCCGCTGCCAACGTGGAACAGGAGATGTTTATTGTTGATAAGTCTGCAAAAATTCGGTTATTGGAAAAGTTGTTAAAGGAGTCTCCGGGGAGCATTTTGGTGTTTTCTCGAACAAAGTATGGAGCCAAAAGAATTGCAGCAGCGGTAAATAGAATGGGTCATACGGCAGCGGAGTTACATTCAAATCGGTCACTTTCTCAACGAAAAGCAGCACTCGACGGTTTTAAATCCGGAAAATATCGTGTGCTCGTTGCAACGGATATTGCTGCGCGAGGGATTGATGTGACAGGTATTTCTTTGGTGATCAACTATGATCTCCCGGATAACTCGGAGGACTACGTGCACCGCATTGGACGAACAGGACGAGCTGGCCGTTTGGGAAAGGCGATATCATTTGCCACCCCTGATGAGCGGGCGAATATTCGTGAGATAGAGAGGTTAATCAGAAAAACTTTGCCAATTATGGGTTTGCCAGAACTGCCTCCTGCACCAGCGGGCCCGCAACCTGCCTTGGAAAGGAGCCCGGCCGGGCGGGGAAGTTTTCAGGGTCGTCGTGGCCACCGCAGCCCTGGACGTCACGGAGGGCCACCTAGGAGACGTCATTAATAACAGTAATTTTTAACTTATACTCATATGGACTTTCTTTTTCTTCTTGGAAGAGTTATCTATGGCGGGTTTTTTATTATGAACGGGCTGAGTCATGTGATGAAGTCAGACTCAATGGTGGGGTATGCCCAGTCTAAAGGTGTAAAGTCTCCTAAGATGATGATTGTGTTCAGCGGGCTTCTGATTTTGCTGGGCGGGCTTGGTATTTTACTCGGAGTCTATATCCAAATTTCTGTACTTTTTATTGGTCTGTTCCTGGTGATTGTGTCATTTAAAATGCACAATTTTTGGAAGGCAACTGATCCGCAGGCCAAGATGATGGACATGATTCAATTTAACAAAAATATGGCGTTGTTTGGCGCAGGCCTTATGTTTCTGCAGATTCCTCAGCCTTGGATTTACTCCGTGTAACTGTTCCATGTGTTGCGTCTAGCAGAATGTAGTCACCATTCTTGAGAGCACTCGTTGCACAACCTGTTGCCACTACACACGGTTTGCGTAGTTCTCGACTCACGATAGCTGCATGTGATAACAAGCCGCCGCAGTCTGTGATAATTCCAGCCGCTTGCTTCATGAGTGGTAGGTGAGCTGGAGTTGTCATCTGACACACCATAATTTCATTTGAGTTTATTGTGGCGGTGTTTGAATCAACGATACGTACATACCCTTTTGTTTCTCCGACAGAGGCAATCACTCCGTGCAAGATGGACTCACTTGGTGTGTGAGTTAGGGGAAAGAGAGCGGGGAGATCTAAAAGATCGCCTAGTATTCTATTGTAGTCGATAAACCACAAACCATAAGCCTCAGAAAAAACTGTTTCAAAGTATCCTTTAAGATACTCGCCATGAAATTCTGTTTGTAAACTTTGTGTCAACTTTGCGCGCAACTCCGAGTTTTCAACTCGGAGCCAGGAGATAACTTCTTCTAGGTGTGTGCGGACTTCTGGGTTCTCGTCGTCAACTCTGAGGGTTGTGAAGTCAAATGAAAAAAGATGTGGTGGTTGATCCTCGTAAAAACCCTGAGTCAACTGATGGTGTCCCCCGGCAATTACTTCCCCGAAAATTCCCTTGTCGTTGACAACAAAAATTGTAGACCATTGCGTTATATCACTGTGTGGAACAAAATCAGCCCAGTAGTCTTTGGGGTCAATGTGTTGCTCTTGATACCATGTGAGAACATCACGTACTGTTTTTCCTCGCATTCTTAGTTTAGGCAGTTTGGGATTTTTTGGGACCAGGCGAAGAGCGCAGAGTTTCGTTCCATTTTCAGCTAGAAATTGTGTAAATTCCGGCGATGCTGATGCAATATCTTCAGCGTCAAAGCGAGTTTGTTTATCAAAGGGAATACCGATAAAATCATGGAGTATGGCAAGCCGCTCGCGTTTATCATTGTCTTCTTTGCGGAACTTTTCAATATCCGCATACCCCGTGGCTTCAAACCAGGCACTCAAGTCAACCTGGTTTTTATATAATTGAGTAATATCCATATAATAAAAAGAGCATAACACGCCGTTGATACTGCGAGCAAGATCAGGTAATATACCAACGCTTTCTATGGATTTTGTTCACCTCCACACCCACTCGCACTATTCGCTGTTAAATGGCCTCTCCAAGGTAAAACCCTTTGTCAAAGCTGCAAAAGCCCGGGGTTTTTCTGCTATTGCCTTGACTGACTATGGCTCCATGTATGGAGCCATAGAGTTTTATCAGGCGTGTTTGGCAGAAGGAATAAAGCCGATCATCGGCTGCGAATTTTTTGTGGCTCCGCGAGGAATGGAAGATAAAGATCCGGAGTTGGACAAGATTCCTTCAAATTTGGTGTTACTGGCAGAAAGTTATGAAGGGTATAAACATCTCATGCAGCTTTCTTCAGACGGTCACTTGAAAGGATTTTTTCAAGGGAAGCCCAGAGTCGACAAACGGCTGCTTGCTGAACTTCATGACGGTATCATTGCCTTGTCAGGACCAATTCAAGGGGAGATACCTCGTCTTATAAAGCAAGACAAGTACGAACAGGCAAAAATGGTTGCTGCAGAGTATAAAAAATTATTTGGCGCTGAAAATTTTTATTTGGAACTTGAAGACCACCCGGCAATCAGCGGTCAAATTGAGGTGAACACAAAACTTATTCAACTTTCAAAGGAGCTCGAAATTCCTTTAGTCGTAACTCGTGACGTCCATTACTTGCATTCAGGGGACGCTGAAGCGCAGGACATTCTGCGATGTATTTCAGAAGGGTGGAAGGTGGAATACACGGATCGTGAAGACTATCGTCAGGTTGACCGTTCTTTGAACACTGGAGATGACATTGCCTCGCGCTTTCGTCATGTTCCGGAGGCGTTAGAAAATACAGTCAAAATAGCAGAACGAGTGAATGTGGAAATTCCTTTAAATCAGTGGCACTTTGCACCAATTGAGTTACCAAAAGGAAAGACAGCGAACGAGGTATTACGGGAACAGGCAACAAGCTCGGTAGGAAAATATTATGATCCTGTTACAGAAGAGGTGAACAAACGGCTGGAGTACGAGTTGGATATTATTGGAACGAAAGGCTACTCGCCGTACTTTTTGTGCGTCGCCGACTTTGTTCAATACGCCAAAACCCATGGCATTGTGGAGACCACCAGAGGTTCTGCTGCCGGTTCGTTGGTCTCGTATGTGTTAGGCATTACGACTGTTGACCCGATTCGTTTTAAGTTGCCGTTTGAACGGTTTTTAAATCCATATCGTCCGAGTCCGCCAGATATTGATACTGACTTTGCTGACGATCGACGTGGCGACATGATTGAATACGTCACACAAAAGTATGGCGCCGACCGTGTGGCCCAAATTATTACCTTTGG
>Ga0155444_137_pt2 | contig 19445 bp, 17 predicted proteins | sample RifCSPhighO2_02_FD_111892 | JGI IMG/M metagenome (GOLD analysis project Ga0155444, IMG submission 111892) | Candidatus Magasanikbacteria bacterium RIFCSPHIGHO2_02_FULL_47_14
AGAACCGATGATGGGAAGCCCAAGTCCGGTGACAGAGGCGCAATTAAAAGAACTCCACATTAAGATTACTGACTAAGGCGTGTGTTAGCTCTAACCGATTTACATCAGCTCCTCCTGGTAAAATTTTGTTTTTTCCTGTTTATTTTGTTTGGCGCGGTTGCCGTGTATCGCCGGTGGAAGCCGAGTGTGTTTTTGTTAGGATTTGGTGTACTGTCTGCCGCAGCCTATTTTTTTCTGATTCACGGCACCAAGTTGATGTTTTGGGGACTCACGGCCGATGAGGTGACCATTGCTGCCATGTATGAGATTTTTGCACATGGCAGTGTATTTTTAGACTTTGCCTATTCAGCTCTTCCACCATTTTATCCACCGCTCTGGTTCCAGGGCTTTGGGCTTGTAGGGCGTTTGTTTAACTGGAACGGGGTCCAAATTGCCAAGGTCGGAACCATGACGACGCTGGCCTTATTTCCTTTGGGCCTGTATGCGATTCAGCGTCTCTATGCCCGGTATAGCGGAGCCGTTGGCGGTGTTCTCGCCTCGTTTTTTGGCGCTATTTTTGTTTTAGTTGTTTCTGACTGGGATGCGGTCATCTTGAAGCCGTACGAACTTGTGAGCGCAACTTTGGTGATCCTTTGGTCTGTGTGTCTCATGAGTGACATACACCGCAAGACTATGACGAAGACGAGGGTGTTCTTCTATGGAGTGGGTGGAGGAGTGTTATTTCTGGTTTTTTACTTTTGGTTTTTTCTCGCCGCTATTGGCGTGGCTCTGTTTCATCTTTTTACACGGCCGTCACGTAAGATGTATGTGCAGTTCGTGGTCATTGGACTTATTGTCTTAATTGTTGGGAGCATCTATTGGCTCCCACTTGCCCGTGCATATCATGTGAGCGGTGCAGAAAACTGGCAGCTCGGGTTTTTTGTCAAAGATTGGATCGCAACTCATAGTGTGACAGGCGGGTCTTTTTCATTGAAAGCGGTAATTTTCTTGGGCGGTCTCGTGAGTTTGGTGTGTCTGCGAAAGTCTGTATATATCCGTTCGTTATTGTCTCTCTTTGTTGCAGGATATGTCTGGCAACTCATGGGGATAACAACGTTGTTGCTTTTTTCCTCGCCGTTGCAAGAGTCGAAGGGATTCTTTTTTTGGAACCGAACCATTTTGGCACTGGGCGCTGCCTATGGTTTTGCGCAGGTGTATGAGTGGCTGTCGAAGAAGTACACGTTTACTCGATTTCATCACCAAACAGCGGGTGTACTGGGTGTTATTTTTTTTGCGCCGACGATGTTATTTGGCACATTCGCAGACACGCCAGAGGTTCAGGAGGTTCGTACCCGAGCCATGACACTGCGTCCGGGTGTTGAGTCGCTCATCGCCTATCTTCAGGGCCAAGAGCGCTTTTCTTCTCGGCGGGTGTTAACTTCCGGTGTTCCGGAGGTGCATGCATTTATTCCCCTCAATACATTTTTATATTTCAACCAACACAACTCTCACCCCGCAGCTCATTTTTCTGAACGACTACGATATGTGCGCGAACTGGCGCTGCAGACAAACCCGGAGACCTTTTCTCAAATGGTTCACCAGACCCCCTTTGGTCCCATTGAGGCCTTTATCTTCTATAAAGGCGTTTCAGAAAAGTACCCGGTGTATGTTGTGTTAGACAACTTTCCAAATGGTATTCGAGAAGAAGAGATCGACATCCCGCGTTCGTTGTTTGATCCACAGTATTTTGATACAGTATATGACAATGGGGATTTTGTGGTAATTCTCCCAAAGCAAATCCAGCCAGAATAACCTATGAACGTTACTCTTCAACTCAATACATTTAGTGGGCCACTCGACCTGCTTTTATCATTGATTGAAGAAAAAAAGTTACTCATCACTGAGATCTCTTTATCTGAAGTGACAGAACAGTATCTCCGTGTCCTCGAAGAGGTAACCGATAAGAATGCCGATCAGTTGGCAGACTTTTTGGTAATTGCGACCAGGCTTCTTCTATTGAAGTCCAAGACGTTACTTCCCAGTTTTTTGGGAGAAGAGGAGAGTGAGCCCAGTTTGGAAGAACAACTTCGCTTGTATAAGATATTTTTGGATGCCAGCAAAAGGATGAGTAGTTTGTGGTCAGCAGGTCACCATGGATTTTTCCGAATTGAGCCGACGCGCGTTCCTGAAGAGTTTGTGCCACCACAGAACGTCACAGTTCAGTCGTTGCACCAGTCAATGAAAATGCTATTATTACGTCTTACCCCGCCCAAGTCCATACCGAAAATTACCTTAGATCGCAGTATTTCAGTGAAAGATAAAATTGATCACATTCGCCAGTTGTTAAAGCAGGCAAGAACGTGTTACTTTAGTGACATCATTCATGACAGCGCCAATCGCACCGATATCATACTTGGTTTTATGGCGGTACTGGAACTTATCAAACAACGACATCTGGTTGTTCGTCAACAAGACACCTTTGGAACTATTACCCTTGAATCTGTCTAACTATGTCATCTCTTTTTTCACGCCTTGAGTCACTGTTGTTTGTTGCCTCAAAACCGCTTTCTACAAAAGAGATTGCGCGTTCTTTGAGTGTCTCTATCCAAGAAGTAGACGACGTGGTCAGCAGACTACAGGTAAAGTTTAGTCACGAAGATTCAGGTCTTCACATTGTGATGAATGGCAGTGAGGTACAGATGCAAACCAATCCGGCCAATGCACAAGATGTGGAACGGTTTGTAAAATATGAGATTTCCGGAGAGCTCACGAAAGCGCAGTTGGAGAGTCTCACCATTATCGCGTATCGCGGACCGATTACCCGACCGGAGTTGGAACAGATTCGGGGAGTGAACTGTGCAGTTATTTTGCGTACTTTGCAAATGCGTGATCTGGTTATCGAAGAAAACGACGAATATGGAGTTCAACGTTTTCGTATCTCTCTTGCCGCGCTAGCACATCTGGGAGTCCACACTCCTGAAGAGCTTCCGGAGTACGCAGAGATCCACACGCATCAGCATATTGATCAAGCGCTGCAACAGGACGATATATAAATATTTATGCCATTTCAACCGGACTTTATTCCATCAGTCGGAAGTAGCCCATCAGACAAGTGGAGAAACGTGCTTGGCGCAGGAGTTATTGCTGCCGCTGTTCTTGGTATTGGGCTACACAGTTTGTTTGGAAATGTTCAAACGAAATTGGTCCGGGTGACTGGTGAAACGGCAAATGCGCAGGCGGCAACCACCACTGATAGTCTACCAGCAGGCGGTGGGGACCTTGCAGTATCTCCAGCCTTTCCACAGCCTTTGCTTATTCCTGTGTTACAGGGCGAGATGTTATCAGAGGGTGCCTTTAGTGCAGATAATATCTTGGTAAAAGACGCTCAAAGTGGGTCTGTGTTGTATCATAAGAATGAGTATCAACCACATGCAATGGCGAGTATCAGCAAACTGATGAGTGCGTTGGTGTTTTTGGAAACCTCACCACAGTGGAGCGCAACTGCAACAGTTCCTACTGACGATATATTGGACACACACATGTATGCCGGCGATACGTACACAGTTCAAGAGTTGTGGCTTGCGGCTCTTGTTGGTTCTTCCAACAAAGCCATACTTGCGTTGGTTGACGCTTCAGCGTGGAGCAGAACAGCGTTTGTTGAGCGAATGAATGAAAAAGCCAGAGAGCTGGGAATGGGCGATACTTTTTTTGTGGATCCGACCGGTCTGTCTGAAGAAAATGTCTCCAGCGCTTCTGATATTTTAATGTTATTTCGAGAGGCTCTTGCACATGACGAGATAAAAAATGCACTTCGGACTGCGGAACATACGGTATACTCAAAAGAGAGAGGAAAGAGTCATCACATGTGGAACACAAACTGGCTATTGCTTCAGTGGATACCTCATACATTTGAAATTCATGGTGGCAAGACCGGGTATATTGCTGCCTCAGGATATAACTTTGTGACACAACTGAGTGATAAAAGTGGCAGAACGTTAGATGTCGTGGTACTGGGTGCAGACACACACGAAGCGCGGTTTACTGAGGCGCGTGATGTTGCGACCTGGGTGTTTGAACACTACCAGTGGCCGGAAACTCAGAAATAATAAAATCCCCGGATGATAGGGGATTTTATGTTTGTGCCGTCGGTGGGAATCGAACCCACATGAGCAGAGCCCACACGATTTTGAGTCGTGCGCGTCTACCAATTCCGCCACGACGGCGTGAAAAACAGTATACGCCTCATTGAGTCCTTTGTCAATCTGGAGTATACTATGGCTAACACCTTCGGTATGTCCCGAATTATTGCTGTAGTTAACCAAAAAGGCGGAGTCGGCAAGACCACCACTGCTATTAATCTTGCGGCTGCTTTGGCAGAAAGCGGGCGTTTTGTCTTACTTGTCGACATGGACCCGCAGGGGAATGCGACCAGTGGCTTGGGGCTGCCTCGAGAACAGGTCCAGCATGGGATATATGAGGCTTTGGCCAAAGAACGACGGATTCACGATGTTGTTCATAATACCGGCCATGAAGGTTTGCGTCTGGTGCCCAGCACGCAACACCTCGCAGGCGCGAATATTGAGTTGGTGGATGTGGAACGACGTGAACATCAACTTTCTGATTTACTAGCAGAGGTAAGTCATGCCTATGACTACATCTTGATCGACTGCCCGCCGTCTCTTGGACTTCTTACCATTAATAGTTTGGTTGCTGCGGACGAAATTTTGATTCCGGTTCAGGCAGAGTATTACGCGCTTGAAGGACTTGGGCAGTTGTTGCAAACCATTGACTTGGTTCGCCAACACATTAAACCGGAAATTGGTATTTTAGGAGCGGTAATTACGATGTTTGATAAACGCACCCGCTTGTCTGATGATGTCTTGCGAGAGCTGTATAAGTTTTTCCCGAACGAGATTTTCCGTTCTGTTGTGCCGCGAACCGTTCGTCTTGCTGAAGCACCGAGTTTTGGCAAGAGTATCTTTCATTATGAACCAACCGGAAAGGGAGCAAAGGCATATGAACGACTGGCTCGTGAAATTTTAGATAAACATGGATTTTAATTTTTTTACTTATGGCCCTTGGAAAAGGTTTGGGCTCACTGATTGCTCCACACAAATCAAAAAGTATCCGCAAGGATGACTCAACACAGTCAGATCGTGTTTGGTATATTCCGCTGTCAGAGATCGTGCCGAATCCTGAACAGCCGCGTAAACATTTTGCACATCAGGAACTTGAAGACCTGGTTGCATCCATAAAAGAGCATGGCATTTTGCAGCCATTATTGGTGAGCGAAAAAGAAGACGGTGGATACGAGCTGATTGCCGGTGAGCGTCGTTTTCGCGCTTCACAAATTGCACAATTACCAACTGTACCGGCCTTGGTCCGACCGGCTTCTGAACAGCAAAAACTTGAGTTTGCCTTGATTGAAAACATTCAACGGCAGGCGTTGAATCCGATTGAAGAAGGGTTTGCCTATCAACGACTGATTGATAGTTTTGGACTTACGCAGCAGGATGTTGCAGACAGAGTGGGGAAGAGTCGGCCAGTCGTTGCCAATACTATTCGTTTGTTAGACTTGCCAGAGGTTATTCAAAAAGCTCTGGTTGACGGACAACTCAGTACCGGGAAGGCGCGTGCCCTCTTAAGTCTCAAAGACACAAGTGAACAGCTCCGTATGTTCGAGCAGATGGTGGGTATGCAGGTGAATGTTCGAGATGTCGAACGTTTGGTCGCAGATAAAGGCGCTGCCTCACGGAAGGGTTCTGTTCGTCGTGATCCAAATCTTCTTGCACAGGAGCGAGCAGTTGAAGAGTCTCTTGGCACGAAAGTGCGTATTACGCAAAAGGGAGAGCGTGGCAAAATCGAAGTTGAATACTTCTCACGCGAAGAGTTAAAACGGCTGGTAGAAGAGTTGACAGCCTGATTACTTTTTTGGCAATACTGATTTGAGCCAGCTTGGAATGCGGCTTTGTTTTTGGGAAACCCTAATGTGACTTCTCGCAGTATGTGTTTTTACAAACTGGAGCCAGTCGCTGTTTGGGTACTTTCTGTTTTTGTCAGTGATGATTTCCACCACGTCACCATTTTTCAGTTCTGAGTCGAGACTCACCAACTTGTCATTCACACGTGCGCCAGTACATTTGTTTCCGATCTCAGTGTGGATGTGATAGGCAAAGTCCACAGGCGTCGCCTCTTCCGGAAGATCAATAACGTCTCCTTGTGGAGTAAATACAAAAATGCGAGTCTGAAGAAAGTCCACTTTCATTGCTTCCAGATCCGACAAACGATTGAGCACGTCCTTTTGTATCTCTGCAAGTTGTTTTGCCCACTCAATCTCTCGTTTTGGAACGCGCGCCCCACGTTCGTCATAATGCCAATGGGCAGCGATACCATATTCTGCCTCTTCGTTCATTTCTACAGTACGGATTTGGAACTCAACGATCTCTCCATTTTCTCCGAAGATTGTGGTATGCAATGACTGGTAGCCGTTCGGTTTTGGTTGGGCAATATAGTCTTTGATTCTCCCTGTCATCGGTTTCCACAGTTTGTGGATAACGCCTAAAGCCGCATAGCAGTCGGCAATAGAAGAGACGATGACTCGCACGGCAACCAAGTCATATACTCGGTTGACGTCGTTATCTTTTCGTTTCAGTTTTTGGAAAAAACTGTAGAGGCGTTTCTGTCGACCACTAATGCTTACGACACCAACCCCGGCATCCCTGATCTCAGGAGCCAGTTTTTTTTGCACCTCATGAAGATACTTCTCCTTCCCGAATATTTTTTCATCACGAAGTTGTTTTATTCGAGCAAACTCTGATGGATTAACAAAACGAAACGATAGGTCTTCCAAATCTCCCTTCATTCTGTCCATGCCCAGTCTGCCAGCAATCGGGGCATAAATCTCCAGGCTTTCAAGCGCAATTCGGTATGCTTTTTGCTGAGGGAGGATATCCAACGTCTGAAGGTTGTGAATACGATCGGCGAACTTAATAATCATCACACGGACATCCTCGGCCATTGCCACAAACATTTTACGCAAGTTTTCGATGTACCGCTCAACTCCGCGGTACTTCAACTTTCCTAACTTGGTGATCCCTTCAACAAGTGACGCGATCTCACTTCCAAATGTCGCCTCGACCTCTTTCAATGTGACGTGGGTGTCTTCCGGTACATCGTGGAGAAGTGTCGCGGTAAGAATGACCGGGTCTATCCGCATATCTGCGAGCATGTGGGCCGCAGCAAGGGGATGAATAATGTATGGTTCTCCTGACTTTCTGAACTGTCCTGTGTGAGCTTTAGCCGCAAAGTCGTGTGCAAAGCGAACCACCTCCAGGTCTGCCTGAGGGTCGTACTGTTTTATTTTTTCTATAAGAGAGTCAATTGTCTGAACCTCGGTTTCCATAGTTGAAAATTCTGGTAATCTATTTATAGCACTCTAGAGTTTTTTTTGGCAAGTTAATTGAAAAATTTGGCTATATTGAGCCACCACTTGACACAGTGATCAATATGTGCTATAGTTGTAGTAATAATGGTAAGGTGAAAACCCAAACGCCAAGAGGAAAACCCCGATACTCTCGGGTTTTTCCTTATTATAGACGTTTTTTGACCTGTGTGATATACTCATCGCTGTAGCGGGTACGAGGGCCTTACCATTACCATTGGCATTGGGGTATACCTCCTCGCTACATGAAGGATCCGGACTATATGTCGGGGTTTTTTATTTTTCCGAGATCTGCTCCTTTTTTTGAAGTGATGGACATTCCTTGTTTGAGCATCGGACTGAATCTTTTGGTCCGAGGACCATGAGCGCTTTGCATGTTTCGCAGGTCTCGCCGGTCGGTTTGCTCCAAAGGATATTTTTGCACTCAGGGTATTGGTTGCAGCTATAAAAAGTTTTTCCGCGCTTGCTGCGGCGTTCAGCAAATTCACCTTTGCCGCACAGTGGACAGGCAACGCCGGTATTTTTTTCTCGCTTTTTAATAAATTTGCACTCCGGATAGCCGCTACAGCCAAGGAAGGTGCCGTATCGTCCATGTTTTATCGCCATTGGTTTGCCGCAGAGTTCACATACCTCGTCCGTTGTCTGCGGTTCTTGACCGGCTTCTTCAGGTGTTGGTTTTGTTGTTTTGCACGTTGGATAGTTGGAACAGGCAATGAACTTGCCATAGCGTCCTATTTTAATCACCATGGCGCTTGCACAATTTGGGCATATCTCATCGGTTGCCTCTTCAGTAATTTCTTTTTTCGAGAGTTCTGTACTTTTTTCGACGATTGTTTCGTGAAATGGCTTATAAAATAATGAGATAAGAGGTTGCCACGCTTGCTCTCCATGTGCAATCTGATCCAAACTTTCTTCCATTTGGGCGGTAAACTGATAGTCCACAATATTGGGAAAGTGATGCACCAGCAGATCGTTTACCACAAAAGCAACGTCAGTCGGTTTCAGGCGTTTCTGTTCATCGCGTTCCACGTAATGGCGCTCTTCAATGGTTGCAATTGTCGGAGCATACGTCGATGGGCGGCCGATACTATGTTCTTCAAGTGCCTTTACCAATGTTGCGTCAGAGTATCGAGCAGGCGGTTCAGTAAAATGTTGTTCAGGCTTCAGATCATGACATATCATTTTTTCACCTTCTCGAAGTTCAGGGAGCATCTCTTCCTTGGTAATACCCGGATAAAGCTTCATCCACCCGTCAAAAATCATGGTCTGACCAGTAGCGCGAAATGTGTATGTCGTGCCCTCTTTTTTGTCTGACTCAATGTCCAGGGTTGCTTTATTGAGTCTGGCCTCTGTCATCTGTGTCGCGACAGCTCGACGCCAAACTAAGTCATAGAGCTTATATTGGCGAGGGTCGAGATACTGTCGTATCGACTCCGGGCGGCGTGATGGATCAGTGGGGCGGATCGCTTCATGTGCCTCTTGCGCCAGTTTGCTTTTTGTATGATAGCGCCGAGGAGCATCACTAACGTATCCATCACCATATTGAGTGCGAATAAATCCATGTGCTTCTTCAATAAATTTATCCGAAAGATTCACCGAGTCGGTACGCATGTATGTGATTAAACCGGCTGAACCCTCGGTGCCAATGTCGATACCTTCATAGAGCTGTTGGGCAAGACGCATAGTCTGCTTTGCAGAAAAACCTAACTTATGGCTTGCCTGTTGCTGTAAGGTAGAGGTTGTAAACGGAGGAGGGGGAGTGCGTTTGGTTTCTTTCTTTTCCAGGCTGGTGATGATGTATGAGGCTTGACCTAAGTGGGCGAGCACCTCGCCAGCTTTCTCTTTCGAGTTGATATCGAACTTGTCCAGTTTTTTTCCATTTTTACTGTGCAACAACGCCTGAATTTTTTCCTCCTGCGAATCTGGAGACGAAAAGGTGCCGGCAACCGTCCAATACTCCTGCGCAACAAATCCTTGAATTTCTCGTTCTCGTTCAACAGTGAGCCGAACTGCAACTGACTGAACACGTCCGGCAGACAGCCCACGTGCGACTTTTTTCCAGAGGAGCGGGGAGAGCTCATAGCCGACCAATCTGTCGAGCACACGTCGTGCTTGTTGTGCGTCGACGAGTTTTTGATCGATATGTCTTGGTGTTTTGAGAGCCTCGTCAATGGCATGCTTGGTGATTTCGTGAAAGACAATGCGCTCTGCTTTTTCTGGCTCAACGTCCAAAATTTGTGCCAGGTGCCAGGAGATGGCTTCTCCTTCACGGTCCTCATCCGTTGCGAAAATCACGCCGTCACTTTTTTTTGCAAGATCTTTCAGTTTTTTTATCTTGTCCTTTTTATCGGCGGGAATAACGTAGTGCGGCTCAAATGTGCCGCCTTCGGTATCAACACCCATTTTGCTTTTTGGGAGGTCCCGGACATGACCAAAAGAGGATTCAACAGTGAATCCCTTTCCTAAAAATTTTGAGATGGTTTTTGCTTTGGTGGGTGACTCAACAATAACCAATTTTTTCATATACCACACAGCATAGAGAAGATTATCTCATCTGTCAACCTGATGACGATATTGGCCACTCAGGAAAATTGACCCGGTGACGATGAGTACGTCTTCTTTTTTGAGTTTCGTTTGTGCAAATGTCCAAGCATCTTCAGGATCTAAAAAACACTCAACCGTTGCCCGAGGTAACAGTTTTTTACACTGACGTGCGAGGACATCCGGCGAAGCGACTTTGCGGAAGACATTGGCTGTCTGGCGAGTGCATGTGATGGTCGCTGGTTTCAAAGAGACAAGTTGGTGAACCATTGATCGTACCTGTTTATCCCCGGAGAAACCAATGATAAGATGAAGTTTCTTTTTGTTTTGCATCAGTTGCTGTGCTGCACGGACAGTGGTACGCATCTTATCCTGGTTGTGGGCGCCATCTAAAATTATTAGGGGTTTTTGTTTTACAACTTCCATCCGTAAGGGCTGCTGCGTTGCGGAGAGGCCGCGTTGGATGTGTGGAACAGAAATACCAATATACGTCGCCACATCAACACACAATGCAGCATTATACGCCTGGTGTGCACCAACGGTTGGCAAAAAATACGTGTTTCCGTTATAGAGAAATGAGACCGTATTATTTTTTTGGACAATATTTTGTATGCCACGTGCAGACAAGACCAGGTCAGCGTGCCGCTTACGAGCCTCCCTCTCAATGACAGTCAATACTTTTTTATTTTTTTCCATGGTAAAGACACGGCATCCTTTTTTAATAATGCCGGCTTTTTCATAAGCAATTTTTTCTTTAGTATCTCCCAACAGCTCTGTGTGATCGAGACCAATCGTTGTAATGACCGCCACATCTTTATGGGGAATAATGTTTGTCGCGTCGTATCGACCGCCACACGCCGTTTCCAACACCACCCACTGTGCTTTTTTTTGTGCAAACCAGATAAAACCAATAATCTCGGTTAACTCAAAAAAAGATAACTTATCGTATGGCGAGGTGCGGATGTACTGATCTAACTTTGATTTAAGGAATGCGACAATTGCTATGAACTCTGCTTTGGTCATGTACCGTCGGCCCATCTTCCAGCGTTCGGTAATGATTGTCGGATGAGGAGAGTATGTGGAGCCAACGTGTTTTCCTGCCGTCTGAAGAATGTTGTGGATGAAGGCGGTTGTAGATCCTTTGCCACTCGTACCGGCAATATGAATGTAGTGCGGGATCTTTTTTTCCGGATTTCCAATCAGATCAAGAAAGAACCGCACTCGTTTGAGATAGATGCCGCAATGTCGTGGATCGGTCATGTACTCTCGTCGCGGCAGATTCGAAAGTGAGAGCAGATAGTTGTATGCCTCTGTAAAAGACATATATGCAGGCAACCATTAGACGCGATATTTTGGGTGAAGTGGAAGAAAAGAAAGTTTGAACTTTGTCTTTGTAGTGATGAGACCAAGAAGGTAGTTGCAGACAATATAGGTAAGAGAAATCCCCAATGCCATAAGCATGCGTTCTTTCCATACAATCGGAATAAGCCCAATCCAGAGGCTTGCCTTCATGTTGAGTGCCCATATCCACAACGCACCACCAACTGCATGTTGTGTAAATGTGGCCCCAAGTGCTCTGGCAAACAGAAATTTGTTGTAGAACGGATATGCAAGAAAGGGAATAGTCCAATAGAGTGCATAGTACCAGGCCGCGCGCCCCTCTGGGTGCGCCCAAAATGCAATCATGCAGACTGCTGGTACGAGCAAAGATAACTTTGAACGTCTTGCAAAGTATAATACCGAGAACAGCACAGGAAACAAGCGGATGGCAGTACCCATGTCCAAAGTGAATCCATGAATGCCCCAATTCACAAGTTGCATGATAAGTACACTCACTACACCACTTATTGAGCCTACAAATGCGCCGGCAATCGGTCCGTAAAAGTCAAAGAGACTGAATCGAATATTTTCTGCGCCAAGCAACTTGCTAAATGGCACTTGCATGGCCAGGAAGCCAACAGTAATGAGGAGTACGAAAAAGAAAAATTTTTCAGAAAAGATTTTTTTCATAAGAATTTTAAAGGGTTAAAGGGGATCCAAACAATAGAAGTGTATTTACACCATAGAAAGATATTATTTCCTTGGAGAATATCACGGGAGTTATTTGAGGTCAATGTGCAGGCCACAGGGTTCCGCCTTTGTTTAATACCAGTCCACTGACTTCCATATAAGAAAGAATACTTCCAACCTGACTGCTCTGTAACCCGGATACCCGCACTATTTCATCGATGGTGCGGGGCTCTTGTTTGATAATCTCGAGAAGTTGTTTTTCCTGTTTGGAAAGTTTGAGTTCTCTGTTTGTTGATGTGCATGTTGTCGGAAGGCCAAGAGCTATAAGGATATCATCAGCAGATAGCGCAATATGCGCGCCAGATTTTAGCAATAGATTTGCACCTTTCCCGGTAAAAGAGGTGATGGGATGGGGAACAGCAAACACATCACGATTATTATCCAGCGCATACGACGCAGTAATCAATGCGCCCGAGTGTTCACCGGCCTCAACCACGAGTGTAACACTCGATAAACCCGCAATAATGCGGTTTCGTAGTGGAAAGGTAAACGTATTCGGTTGCGTGTGGGGTGGATACTCAGATATGACCGCTCCGCCTGACGATATGATCTCATGAGCCAGATGTGTGTGAGCGTGAGGATGTAGTGTACCGTCATCGATCCCACCACCGAGCACCGCGATGGTTTTTCCTTTTGCTGTCAGAGTGGTGGTATGTGCAATACTGTCTATACCAAATGCCAGTCCACTCACAATGACCACGCCAGCTCCTGCCAGTTCACTTACCAGTTGTTCTGCTATAAGACGGCCGTATGTGGTGCACTTCCTGGATCCAACTACAGCAACCGCAGGGCCAGGAGGCAAGTTGCCTCTGCCAAACAAACAAAGGGCCGGATCATAAACCTGTTTGAGAATCTCGGGATATGCAGGGTCGTCAACCGGGATGGTCCAGATGTCGTTTTGATCCAAAACCGACTGAAGTTGCTCTTCGTCGAGTGTTTTCTTCCAATTAAAAAATTCTTCAATCGCCTTTGGCTTCCACCCGGTGTGTCTAAAAGAAGCAGGGTTGGCTTCCCATGCCTCGTCCAGAGACGAAAAAACCGACAATAACTGCCGGTATTTATTCCAGTTGACACCCAAAAAATGCGCCAACAAAACTGTCTTGTCCATACCCCTCCTTGTTATGTAAATAAATGTTATCTTTGAAAACTGTGGAGCCACTTTTCTACTTCCTCAACCGCCTGTTGAAGCAGTTGTTCCACCTTCTTTCTTTCCAATAAACCAAATTTCCCCAATACAAAATCTGAAGTGTCTTCTTTTTTACCGGCGTCGGTAAGTACCCCACAACGCACACGAGTAAAATCCCGGGAGCCGACATGTTCAACAATTGATTTAGTGCCATTATGTCCTGCATCTCCGCGGTTTCGCTGAACTTTTATTGTGCCCAACTCCAGGTCTTTGTCGTCGTGAATCACGATAATGTCATCAAGCGACAACTTGTAGTATTGCATCAACAGCCCAACAGTTTCACCGGAACGGTTCATAAACGTCATCGGTTTTACCAGGAGAATTTTTTCTCCATCCGAGGTCTCTTCTGCCACTTCAGCATTAAATTTTTTTGAGAGCTGCCACTGAGATACTCCACTTGCAAGATGTTGTTTATGAAAAGCATCAAGAACGCGGAAACCAACATTGTGGCGCGTTTTAGTGTAGGACTTTCCTGGATTCCCAAGCCCGATAACCAGCTTCATAGCTGTTATTTTTTCATCTTTCTTAATTTGATCACGATTGGTGTGCCGGTAAAGTCGAACTGTTCGCGTAGTTTGTTTTCCAGAAACCGAGCGTAGGAGGTGTGAAGAGATGTGCGATACTGGATAAACAACTCAAATATAGGAGGAGCAACGTTGATTTGATGCAGGCCCAGGAGTTTGGGGTGCCGCGTACCTTTGCCACGGGCAGGCGCATGAGTGGCCATCACGTGTTTGAGGAAGACCTCGAGTGCCTTATTTGGAATACTGGTATGTCGTGCATGCCAGAGTCGAACAATCATTGGGAAGATGTCATGAACGCGATAGCCTGTTTTTCCACTGACGAAGACAACAGGAGCGAAGTCGAGGTGAGGGAAGTGGGAGTAGATCTGTTGGACGCTCTCAGTACGTTTTGTTTGGCTCTGGTCTTCGGCAAGATCCCATTTATTTAAAAGAATAATCACACTTTTTGACCTGCGTTCAAGCAAGCCTCCGAGCTGTCTGTCTTGTGATGAGATCGATTCAGCGCCATCGAGCACAAATAAAACAAGGTCTGACTGTTCCAGTATCTCAATCGTCTTCTGGATTCCTTGTCGCTCCAAAGTACCACTGACCTTTGATTTTCTGCGCAAACCGGCGGTATCAATAAAGTTGATGGTGTAGGTATGTTCGTTTTCACCGGCTCCTGCTGTGTATTCCACCAGAGTGTCATGCGGTTCGCGGGTGGTATGCGGCATGTCACTCACAATGACCTTTTCTTCACCAATCAACTTATTGAAGAGAGAAGATTTGCCCACATTTGGTTTGCCGATAACACTAATACGAATCGTCTCTGTTTCTTCAGGTACTGGTTGTGGTTTTCGTTCACCTTCTTCAAGCAGATAATAGAGCTGGTCCAAAAAGTCACCGACGTTGCGACTATTTGATGCAGAGACAGGAATCGGTTCTCCCAAACCGAGCTTATACCACTCCGGTTCAGTGAGTTGCTTCTCAATTTTCGTGGTGTCAACTTTATTTGCGACGAGTAATACAGGCTTTACCTCAATGCGGCGCAGTCTTTTGGCGAGCTCTTTTTCTTGGGGTAGAACCCCTGCCTGACCATCAGTCACAAAGACAACAATATCGGCCAGCTTCATGGCACGTTCTGACTGTGCGATGATATCTTTTTCCAACGGTACATCATCTTCAAAACGCAAACCGCCGGTATCCACAAGTTTAAATTGTTTTCCTCTCCACAGCACAATTCCTTCATTGCTGGTGCGGGTTGTGCCTGGTGTGTCAGAGACAAGAGCCTTGTGTTCTTCTATGAGTCTGTTGAATAGCGTTGATTTTCCAACATTCACTCGACCTATGAGGGCAACGGTTGGGAGGATCTGTGTTGTTTGTCGTACTTTCGGGTGCATATTATTCAGTAAAATCTTCTCCTAAAACGACAAGGACGTCTGCAGTGCTTGTCCCGATCTGGTCTTTTGGTGGAAGTTGTTTAATAGGGATATTGAGTTCTGCCTTTAATGCGTCCACAACATCAGAACTTGCCTGGGCATTAAACACGAAAATGCCGCTGATGGCAATGGGTCGTTCGGTGGTGTTTCCAATGGTGGCAATCTTGAAGTTTTTGTCACCCAGTCGTTTTCCAACGCGGGCTGCCAGACCGGCGTTCCATGTACCATTTTGAATATCAATCTTCGTACTTGAATAGTTAAGTTCAGGCCCGGCCTGTTTTGGCGTATCGTCCTTGATAACATCTGTTGGCTGGTCAAAGATGTGCTCAATTCGGTTATTAATCTCTGTAAAGTTATCTGTTTTTGGTACAAGCAAAAAAGCCCCATCACTTCCTTGCGTTGGTTTTAAAAATCCTTCTTCGCTGTCGTCAAGAGTTAAGGTAAGGATATTTTCTGTGTTGAGATTTTTTGCTGTTTTCAATAACGCAATCATATCAGAGAACTGCATGTCAGTAGTGATGTGTTTTTCCAACGAGTTGAAGATATTATTGATTCGAACAGGATTTGTCAGGGTTTGAAAAGAAATAACTTTTTCCTTGAGAGCCAAGAGCACCTTTTGCTGTCGCTTCGACCGGGCAAAGTCCGATCCTTCTCCATTGTTTCCATGTCTGGAACGAACGAACTTGAGTGTCATGTCGCCGTCCATTGTTTGTGGTCCTTTGGCGAATGAGACAACCTGATACTCAAAGTTTGGAGCAGGGTATTCAGTGTCGACAAAAGCAGTATCTACGTTCACTGTGAGCCCGCCGACGTCATCAATAATTTCTTCAAATGCCTTGAAATCGACTCGAATGTAGTAGTGTATGTCAATGTTAAATGTGTCGTGTATGACACTCGCTGCCAAGGCAGGACCGAGGTTATTTTTTTGCGCTTCACCGAACGCATTTGCGTGATTGATCTTTCGTACACCTTGGCCGGGAATATTAACAGCCAGGTCGCGCGGAATCGAGATAAATCCAATCTGCCCGGTCGAGGGCTTGATACTTGCAATAATGATGGTATCAGTCAAAAATGGCCCATCGTGTCCGGGTCCACCTTGGCCAAGTACCAAAATATTGGTTCGGTCGTCGTGACCTCCTTCGAGGGCCACTTGTTTTTGAAAAACAAGATGTTTGATCTTCCCTAACAACCCTTCTGGTTTTTTTGGTTCAAGCGTCAGCGGATCATATGCCGCAGGATCCTCCGGCGCTTGTTCGCCAAAAATTCCGCGTGTGATACACCCGCCAACACCAAGCAACAACACCAGGAAAATGACCAGTTTGAGGATCGGTCGTCGTCTGCGTTCAGGTGGTTCAGAAGGAAAAGAAGAAGGAGGGGGCGACTGAATGAAATTCATCGATTCTTCTCTCATAGCAAGTAGGGTTAAGTATAAGCGAATAATGCCTCTTTGGCAATGCACGCTGGTGTGATATACTGTATAAAAATCTATGTCCGAGCAAATAAACGACAGTTCGCTCATCGGTCAAACACTTCACGAGTGGACCATTCAAGAATATGAACAACATCGGCGAGGCACCGCCTGGTATATTATTATGTTTATACTTGGCACGTTTTTGGTGGTTTTCAGCTTGCTGAAAGGCAATTTTTTGTTTGCGTTGGTTATCATGTTGTTTGCAATTATTTTATTTTTACAGACAAAACAAGCGCCGCTTCAGTTGGTATTTCGGATTACTGACCTGGGGGTGATTGTAGGAAATCGGTTTTACTCCTACTCAGAGTTAAGTTCTTTTTACATTATTTATCAGCCACCACAGGTAAAAACCTTGTACTTTGAGACGAAGAGCGCATTTCGACCGCTCTTGCCAATTCCGTTGTTGGACGTGAATCCTCTCGATGTCCGGACCAGCTTACTTGAGTTTTTATCTGAAGATGTAGAAAAAGAACAGGAGCCGGTATCAGACCAGATTGCGAGAAACTGGCGTCTTCACTAAAGGAAAAAGACGGAAAGGCTGGATTGACAGTCTTTTTATTTTTGGGTATACTGCGGACCACTTACAGGCACTCGTCGTTCAATGGATAGGACATCAGCTTGCGGAGCTGATAATGCAAGTTCGATTCTTGCCGAGTGCACAACGAATAAAGTTTTTCAAAAAAACAGCGTCTATGACGTTGTTTTTGAGATTATATAACACACCCACCATCCTGTGTTACAATATCCCAGGTATGTATCTGTACACCTCGGTTGTCCATCTGAATCGTGTGGGAAAGACTGTGGCAAATCGTCTGAGTATTTTGGGTATTAAAACAATTCGAGACCTGTTGTTTCACTTTCCATTTCGATACGAGGACTTTAGTCATCTCGTCTCGATTTCTCAACTGCAGGAAGGGGCCGAGGTGACTACACACGGGAAAGTAGAGTTGATCGGAAACAAACGGAGTCCCCGCAAGAGAAAAATTATTACTGAAGCATTGGTCAGTGACGGCACAGGGCAGTTGCGGGTGGTATGGTTTGGACAACCGTTTTTGACAAAGAATTTGCATGTAGGTGACGAGGTGTATCTCTCGGGGCGGGTGTCATCAGATATGCTTGGTATGCAAATGGTGAGTCCTGTGTATGAACGGGGATCTACCGGAACCCATACCGCAAGAATTGTTCCAATGTATCCGCTCACAGCAGGAGTCACACAAAAACAACTTCGATTTTTAATGTCACAGATTATTGAGCTTGCGAATGAAGTTGAGGATTGGCTTCCGGAAGAGTTGCGTGAACGGATAGATCTTATGCCTTTGGCTGAAGCGATTCGTACCATTCATTTTCCTGAGAATTTGGATGAGATCAAGCATGCGGAACGTCGTTTGAAGTTTGATGAGTTGTTTGTCCTGCAACTTCGTGCAGAGATGATTAGGCAGTCGTTGAAACGCTCAAAGGCGCCAGCGTTGAATTTTCAGGAGACAGAGATTAAAAAATTTGTGGCCGGGTTGCCGTTTGTCTTAACCAAAGATCAAAAAGTTGCGGCATGGGAGATGCTGCAGGATATGCAAAAACCAGAACCCATGAATCGTCTCTTGGAAGGAGACGTGGGGTCTGGAAAGACGGTTGTCGCTGCTTTGATTATGTACAACGCGGTGTTAAATGGGACACAAGCGGCTATTATGGCGCCAACAGAGATTTTGGCAAAACAACATCTGCAGTCTTTAAAGCAACTTCTTCCTGAACAGCGTTTGGCCTTGCTCACCAGTTCTGAAGTGAAGTGTGAGCAGGTGGAACTTAGAGAAAAAACGAAAAAAGGAGTTGAAGAAGAGGTGAAACAACATATTGCTGCTGGCAATATTGAGGTGATTATTGGCACACATGCCTTGTTGACACGAGATGTTCAGTTCCACAACTTGGGATTGGTGGTCGTTGACGAACAACACCGATTTGGCGTAGATCAAAGAAAAGTTTTGAAAGAAAAAAGTGGCAACCTTGAGGCGACACCACATTTTTTAAGCATGACAGCAACACCGATTCCACGGTCTTTTGCACTGACGTTGTACGGCGATTTGGATGTCTCCTTTATTCGACAAAAACCTGAAGGACGAAAAGAAATTAAGACTCGACTCGTGGCGCCGCATCACAGGCAAAAAGCCTATGAGTTTATTCGTGTGCAGGTACAACAGGGGAGACAGGTGTTTGTCATCTGTCCGCTTATTGAGTCAACTGATGAGAAAAAATCTGTCATGGCAGAGTTTAAAAAGTTATCGACACAGATATTTTCTGACTTGCGTGTGGAATATCTGCACGGAAAGATGAAGCCGAAAGAAAAAGACGAAGTGATGTTGCGATTTGTAGAAGGTAAAGTGGACGTACTCGTGTCTACATCTGTGGTGGAAGTGGGTGTGAACATTCCAAATGCCTCGGTCATGATGATCGAAGGTGCTGAACGGTTTGGATTGGCACAGCTGCATCAATTTCGAGGACGAGTTGGTCGCGCTGAACACCAGTCGTATTGTTTTTTGTTCACTGATATACATTCGCAGGAGGTTCAGAAGCGGCTGTCGTTTTTTGAAAAAACTACGGACGGATTTGTTTTGGCAGAATACGACTTGCAGACCCGGGGACCGGGCGACGTGTATGGCACAGCGCAGAGCGGCATGATGCAGCTTCGATTAGCAACTATGAGAGATGTTGAGTTGATAAAGTTAGCACGTGAGGTTGCGCGGGGCATAGACTTTGAACAGTATCCGACGTTGAAAGAAAAAGTACAGGAGTGGGAGAACAGTGTGCATCTTGAGTAAGCATACAA
>Ga0155444_146_pt1 | contig 16450 bp, 18 predicted proteins | sample RifCSPhighO2_02_FD_111892 | JGI IMG/M metagenome (GOLD analysis project Ga0155444, IMG submission 111892) | Candidatus Magasanikbacteria bacterium RIFCSPHIGHO2_02_FULL_47_14
AATACCTGCGGCAAGCGCAGTGTGCATGGTATTTTTTGCAGAGGCAGAGATCCGGGCACATAATGCGGATGCTGTGGCAGGCCCGTGGTCAATCGTTGCTGTGAGAATCGCATTTATCATGCGAGCCTGCGCTTCTGTCGGCAGTGTTCCTTTCAAAATCAAAAAAATTGTTTCGGAAAATGTCCGTTGGGATATTAACTCTGACAGTGGCTCGCCCCGAACTGTCTCAGAACCTTCACGGTTCACCTGTGTAATGGCCGTCTTAAATTTCATATATGTAAAATGTTATACATAGGTTTGAATACACGTGGCAAGATCTTCATACCGCTCTGCAATCATGACACCGACACGTGAAAGCGCTTGCTCTTTTTCTCGCGCGCCTTTTCCACGTTCGACAATCGCTCCGGCATGCCCGATATTCACGCCTTCAGGAAGTGAATTGGCAAACTTTCCACCGATATACATTGCCAGGGGTTTGGTAAACTCTCCTCTCTCAATAAGTTCTACAATTTCGAACTCATAACTTCCCCCATGCTCGCCAAAAATGATAACCGCTTTTGTTTGATCATCTTTTTCAAAAAGTCGAAGAAGATCCGCATAGGTTGTTCCCACAAGAAGGTCGCCGCCGACGTGCACAGCCGTGCTTTGGCCCATGCCGGCATTGCGGATCTGCCACGACAGCTCGTTGGTCATACCTCCGGAACGAGAAATGATACCGACTGACCCTGACTGAAAAATCTGATCTGCTTGTTGTTTGGGACCACCAATCACTCCAATGCGCGCTACCCCAGGTACCATACACCCAAGAGAGCTCGGACCAAGAATGCGTATATTTCTTTCTCTGGCTGCAGCAAGACAATATGCCGTGTCCTGAATTGGCATGCGTTCGACAAAAATATTAATGAGAGCGACGCCTGCTTCTATCGCTTCAAGTACTGCTGCTTTCGCAGCAAAAGGAGGTACGTATATCACAGAGACAGAGATCTCTGGAAATTGCGCGAAGGCCTCTTTTACAGAATTAAAAACAGGTTTGGTCTCCACTTCTTGCCCCCCCTTACCAGGCGTCACCCCACACAGTACAGATGTGCCATACTCGATCATAGCTCTTGCAGCCTTCTGACCTTCTTTGCCGGTCATGCCCTGAATAAGGACTTTTGTATTTTCCTGAAGAAGAATGGACATACAGGGTTATCTCACCATATTGGCAAGGACGTGTGCGCTCTCTGTCATGCTCACGTCTTTATTAAAAATTTTCAAATTCAGATGGTTCCTTGCAGCACATTCTCGAACAAGCCGAATCGCCTCTGCACTTTCTGGTCCGTCACGGCGCACCACGATCGGATAGGTTGGTTTGAGTTCGTCAAGTACATCAATAACTCCCAAAAAAGTCTCTTTCATGTTGGTGAAGTTCGCAACAACACCACACATCCACAGACCTCGTATTCCCGGCTTTGATAAAACAACCTCTGTCAACGCACGTACTTTTTCTCGTGGCGGGTTGCCGGAATATTCAGTGTAATTTGCCGGTTTGAGACCAAGTTGAATCAGCGCGTCCATGTTTGCAATACTGGCTCCCCCGCCATTGAGTATGAGGGCGATGTCGCCGTCCATCTCTATATACTTCCCAGCAGTGCCGCGGTAATATGCTTCCCCTTCATCAATCTTTTTTGCCTGATTTTCTCGTTCAGTTGGGAGGCGCCCCATCATGCTGCGCGGCTCAAAGGTCTTCCACTCCTCATGACGAAAAAAAGCATCATCATCAATGGCGATTTTCGCGTCAGCCGCGATCCAAACACCGTCTACAGTTTTCACGAGCGGGTTTATTTCTACAAGTCGTGTATCTTCTTTTAAGAAAACTTGCCACAGTTCGTTTGCAAAAGGAATATCTGATCCAACACTTTCACTACGTATATCAATCCATTGTTTTACAATTTTTTCCTCCGGGACGTCTTCAATGTCCATGCCCCCCTGAGCGCTATATATTAAAACAGGTCGTCTTTTATTGGTGTCGTACGTGATAGAGAGATAGTGCTCTTCAGCAATCACCAATTTTTCTTCAATGCGAATGGCAGCAATATATTGGCCACGAATGTCAGTGTTGAATAACTTCTCGCAGCATACCTCTGTTTCTTCTTTTGAAGACGCGAACGTGATTCCTCCACTTTTCCCTCGTTTTCCGGACAACGTTTGTGCTTTTACAACAACCTCTTTTACATCCAGTTGCTGATATGCGTCGCCATAGTTTTCACCACGTCGTACGACAACACCGCGTGGAACTTGAATACCGTACGTTTCAAAAATTTTTTTGCCCTCAAACTCGTACAAGTTCATAGTCTCTAAAAATTATGCGGCTGCGAGACGTTCCTTCCATTCGTTTGGGGTAGGTATACTGATCTCTACTTCTTCGTCTTTGGTCGCAAGTTTAAATTTCACTGATGATGCACATAACGCAATACTATGATGATCTTCTGGAGAACCAGTGGCGTAACCTCCATACTTAACATCTCCGACGATGGGCATGCCGACCGCTGAAAGTTGCACACGAATTTGGTGAGGACGACCTGTCTTTAAATTCACCTTCACTATCGCCAGGGACTTACGTTGTTCAACAATTGTATACTCGAGTTCTGCTTTCAGAGCGCCTGGAGTGTGTGGATCCACGACCCGAACAATATTTGTATTCAACTCCTTTTTTAAAAAATGAACAAGTGTCTGCGTTTGTGGAACGCCAGATTCGTGAACTTCCACTAACACGTGGTATATCTTTTGAATAGAATGTGCTCGAAATTGTTCTGATAGCCGGGAAGCCCCTTTGCTGGTTTTTGCAAATAACACGATTCCCGAGGCAGGTCGGTCGAGCCGATGAACCATCCCCAAAAAAACATTCCCCGGCTTATTATACTTTTGTTTCAAAAAATACTTTACCTCGTCCATGAGCGTTGGATCGCCGGAGTGGTCACCCTGCACTAGCATACCAGCCGGTTTGTGCACCGCGATAATATGATTATCCTCATAAAGAACATCTATCTTCATATTCCACTCCATCTGGCAAAAATACCACATGGCAACATCCTTTCTGAATGTGACTCAGAAATTGTCAGCTCGCCTTTTTCATAACTTCCACCGTACTTTTCAAGAAGTGGCTTTATATTATTTTCATAGGTAATCGCCGAGTATCCTGAAGCATATCCGTTTATCAGAAAAAAAAGTGGTTGCTCCGAAAGTATGCTCACACAATCACGCAGAAGCCCCGGGAGGTGGTCTTCAATTTTCCAAAGCTCTTTTTTTGGCCCATGGCCAAAGGCTGGCGGATCAAGAATAACTCCTTCGTATTTATTGCCGCGTCGAATTTCTCTGGTTACAAAAGCACGGGCGTCGTCGAGTAGCCAGCGAATCGGTTTTTCTTTCAGTTCAGAGAGAGCAGCGTTGTCTTTTCCCCATCCAATAGCCACTTTTGATCCGTCAACGTGTACCACCTCTGCGCCTGCCTGTGCGGCAGCAAGTGTCGCACCGCCAGTATACCCAAACAGGTTCAGTACTTTCACCGGGTCACTGCTCTGTGACTTGCGATGTGCGATCCGCTCTGACATCCACTCCCAATTTGGAAGCTGTTCGGGGAAAAGTCCGGTGTGTTTAAAGGCCGTTGGTCGAATCCAAAATCCAAGCCCGCCAATATGTACTTGCCATCGCTCTGGCACCCCAGACTTTATAACCCAATCCCCCTTCTTCCCGTCACGACGAAAAGAAAAGTGGGCCTTGTCCCATTCTTTTTCATCTAGTCTTTTGTCCCACAACGCCTGCGGATCTGGTCGACGAAAAAAATACGTCCCGTATCGCTCTAACTTTTCTCCATCGCCTGAATCCAGCAACTCATAATCAGTGGAAGGAGGCGTTGTCAAAATTGATAAAAAATCCATAGGATACATGCTAGTCTCTCTGAAGCGACGGCGACTCGGCCAAGTCCATTCGAAACTCTACTCCCCACTTCTGAAAACCAAGTTTTTCATACATTGTGTGAACCTCTGGTTTGCTGTCTCGACTCGTGCATATCAGTTTATAGCACCCGCGAGATTTGGCTTCTTCAATAGCAGAAAGAACCAGCGCTTTCCCCACTCCTTGTCCGCGGTGCTCCAACTCAACGTACACATTTTCAAGCAGGCCCCACGGTTCTTTGTGACGGTCGCTTGTGTTTACCACCAAAAATGCCCAGCCCATCACCTGGCCTCCTTCGAGAGCCTGTATTTTAACCGAGTAACTATTTTGTTCAACCGTTTTTTTTAACTCCATAGAAACCTAACCAAAAAGAGTAAACAATATCTTTCCTAATTTTTCAGAGTCAACACCGCCGGTTTCATGTTCAAAAGCCTCCGCAACGATAGTATACCCTGCTAAGTTTTCTTTATCGAATACCACCTGTTCTAGTTTCTGATCGTCGTGATATTCCTTTTGCTGCTCTGTGGGCTGGAACTGATTAAATATAATAGTATCGAGCTTTCGTGGTAAGTATCTTTCAAGTTCTTTTACAAACTCACTCAGTATCGTTGGCCCTGTTTCTCCTGTTGTTTCGTATTTATTACCAGCAAGATATACAAGCCGAGCTTTTGACCTTTTAATCGCGTCAAAAATTCCAACTGGGAGTAGAGAAGCGATAACGCTGCAGTACAAACTTCCTGGGCCAAATAACAACACGTCGGCCGTCTCAACAACCCGCATCGCCGCTGGATACGCCAATGCACTCTTTGGCTGGAGCCAAACTCGCGCAACACGGAGTGAACGATCGTAGTCAGGACGATCTAATGCATGCTCTCCAACAATAATTTCACCGGCTGAAAGTTCCCCAACAAGATCGGTTTGTTCCAGTGTTGCCGGAAACACCTGGCCACGTGCACCGACTGCTTGTTCCAAGGCACGAATCGCAGAAATATACGAACCAGAATACTGTTGAGCGAGAATCAAAAACAAGTTGCCGAGATTGTGACCGCTGAGATTGCCGAGATCATCGAATCTTTTTTTGTAAAAAATTTCTTTCAAAAAACCGTCGTACTCGAATGGAGATAGGGCCAAAATCGCACGCATGACATCCCCTGGCGGAAGTGTGTGAAACTCCTGGCGCAGCCGCCCGGAAGAACCTCCGGAATCGCTCATTGAGACGACTGCTGCAATATCAAATACATCCGTATATTTTTTTAACGCTGCAAGGGTGGAGGCTGTCCCATTTCCTCCTCCAAAGACAACAACTTTTTTCTTTTCCATAGAAACTTTACTCAACCGTGACACTCTTTGCAAGGTTGCGTGGACGATCGACATCTCGCCCAAGAGCAGCCGCAATGTAGTATGCAAACAACTGCAACGGGATAGTATTTAAAAGTGGTTGTAACAACTCCATCGTCTCGGGGACATACAAAACGTCGTCAGATAACTCACGAGCATGGTCGTCACCATCTGTTGCCAGCAAAATAACCTGTGCCCCGCGTGCTTTTGTCTCTTCGATATTGTTTCTCATCTTATCATAGAGTTGATTCTTCGTCATAATCGCAAATACTGGAAAGTCGGGAGATAAGAGAGCAATAGGTCCATGTTTCATCTCCCCTCCCGGATAAGCCTCGGAGTGAATATAAGATATTTCCTTCAACTTAAGCGATCCCTCAAGCGCAACCGGGTAGTTGATACCTCTCCCAAGAAAAAAGAAATGCTTGTATGCTGCATACTTTTCTGCAACTGCCTGAATCTCTTCTGCCCGTTCGAGTGTCAGCCGCATCTTAGCAGGAATCTCTCGAAGCGCTGCAAGAAGCCGTTGCCCTGTTGCGATGCTCACCCGTTTGAGACGGCCGAACTGTAATGCATAGAGCAGCAAGATTGCAATCATGTTGCTATATGCTTTTGTAGAAGCCACCGCGAGCTCAGGACCGGCGTGAATATATGTGCCACCGTCGGTTTCTCTCGCAATGGTGGAACCGACGACATTCACAATCCCTCGTACAAAGGCGCCCTTTCGCTTGGCCTCACGCAGCGCGGCGATCGTATCAGCAGTTTCGCCTGACTGAGAAATACCAAAGACCAGCGTTGTGTCATCAACAATCGGATCTCGATACCGAAACTCACTTGCGACATCCACCTCGGTCGGAATGCCGGCAAGGCGCTCAAATGCATACTTCCCCACGAGCGCTGCGTACGAAGCAGTGCCACAGGCGATCAAGATAACACGCTTCACTCGACGCATCTCGTCGTTTGTCATATTCAAACCGCCCAAAAATGCTGTTCCTTCTTTCAAATCATACCGTCCGCGGATGGCGTCTTCAAAGACAACCGGCTGGTCAAAAATCTCCTTTATCATAAAGTGCGGAAAACCTTGTTTCTGTGCAGCGGCCTCATCCCACTCCACCTCTTCCACACATTTAACGACGCGGTCATCCAACAATGTAAATGTTTGCACACTGTCGCGTGTCACTTCCGCGATCTCACCGTCGTCCAAAAAGACCATCTTTTTGGTATGCGCCAACATGGGTGTCGGGTCACTCGCAATGTATTGTTCGCCATCAGCCACTCCGATAACCAGAGGACTCCCCATGCGTGCCGCAACCAAACAGTCAGGATAATCTGTGTGCATCACCACCAACCCATAGGTTCCACGGACATGATGCAGCGCATGTTCTACCGCGCGTCGTAGGTCACTACAGCTGCCTTCTTTCTTCATCTGTTCATAGTGAACACCAATCAAGTGGGCCAAAATCTCTGAGTCGGTTTGGGAAACATAGGTATGGCCGTTTCCAAGCACTTCTTTAATCTCGCGGTAGTTTTCGATGATACCGTTGTGAACAATAAAAATTTTTCCCGACTGATCGTGATGCGGATGTGCGTTCTCTTCGGTGACGCCACCATGTGTTGCCCACCGCGTATGCGCGATGCCCATAGTTCCGACAATCTCCTGCCCGCGAACTTTATTTTCCAAAGTGTCTATCTTCCCGACAGAGCGGAATCGCGTCACCTGAGTCTCGGGGTTGGCGGGGTTACAGACAACAATCCCTGCGCTGTCATAGCCACGATATTCCAATTTCCGAAGCCCTTGTAATAAAATCGGAGCAGCTTGTTTTTCCCCAATATATCCAATAATTCCGCACATATTCAAAAGTTAAAAAGTAAGGGAGTCGAATGTTTGCTCTGAAATATCTTCGAGGGACTGGAGTACACAATCGGCAATCTTCATTTCTTTTGCAGCTTCCTGACCGTCACTTGGCACAGCAATACATGCCATGCGTGCAGCCTTCGCAGCCAACACACCAAATTTCGAGTCCTCAATTGCGACACATTCAGTCGGATCAACACCTAACTTTTTTGCAGTTGTAATATAAACTCCGGGATGCGGTTTGCCATATTCTTCGTGTTCTGCAGAATACGTCAGATCAATCTGGTCTTGTATTCCCAAGCGGCTCAAGACCGCGTGAATAACCGATTCATACGAGGATGAGGCAATTGCGGTTTGATACCCGCGTTGGTGGACAATATTAAGTGTATGTTGCACACCAGGAGCCCCAACTCCCTCTTTTAAGATAAGCTGTATCACTCCCTCCACAATCTTGTTGGTACACTCGTCAACTGAAATCTGTACTTTTGGTGGAAACTCCTTTAGCCAATATGCGACAACATCATCCACGCGCAACCCGGTTGTCTTGCGGAGCATTGCGTCGGTAACAGGCATGCCCAAAGAAGAATACACCTCAAGTTCGGCCCGCCGCCATAAAGGCTCGCTGTCGATCAACACTCCGTCCATGTCAAAAATAACCGCTTTAATCTTCATAGTGAACTTCTAATGAATGAAATACTGCGTCAAAGTCTTGTTTTGAGTTGATGCCGACCGCTTCTTGTAGCGGGACATCGACGGTTCCAACTCGCTCTCCTTCATCTATCGCCATCTGCACCAAATCTACCAAGTAATACTCCCCTTGTGCATTACTGTTCGATAACAACCGGAGGTGACTCCACAGCCACTCTGCATCAAAACAAAAATAGCAGGTACACACTTCACGAATAGTTTTTTCTGTTTCAGTTGCATCTTTTAATTCGACTACTCGTTTGACGTTTTGAGAAGCGCCCCGAACCACTCGGCCAAACGCATAAAACACAGATCGCCAATCGTCAAAGTCCGGAGTTGTAGCTGTCATAAACGTAAGCGTGTTCCTCTCCTGGGTATGCGTGTCCGTCAGCTTTCGAATGGACTCGGCCGACAAAAAGGGCATATCACCATACAATACAACAACGTGGTCCGCTGCACCCCGAAGCGCTGATTCTGTTACACGAACTGCGTCACCTGTACCACGTTGGTGTTCTTGCACTACGTACACGACACGTTCACCGAGATACTCCTGGACCGCATTCGAGTCTGCGGCAACTACGACGACAGGTTTTTCACAAACGTGTGCCGCTTCAACATGAGATACAAGGTGATCAATGAGTGGCTTCCCACCAAGTTCGTGCATAACTTTGGGGATAGCGCTTTGCATACGCGTCCCTTTTCCAGCAGCGAGAATAACCACACCGATGCGAGGAAAACTAGCGAGATTCATAAGGTGGGATATGTAGCTGTAAATACTCACCGACTTGCTTCAACGTTTCAAAAAATGGAAAGCCGCTTTGTCGATATTCTTCATCACTCGACCGATCAGATTTTTTCAGTATTGGTTTCAGGCCGGGAAACTCTTGCGCCAGGTCTTTGGTTTCAGCAACTTTGTCGTTAATAAACCAGACCGTGTTGTCTACATCGTTTCGTGCAAACAACTGCTCCAGAACATGGCGTTTGGTGTCATGCACCATATATATCTGATCAAAATATGGGTTAACTCCTGCACCTTCTGTTTTTAACTTCTGAAATCCCGGATTACCAAGGCTCAAAAGAATCATTGGCTGCTGGTATTTTTTCAAATCCTGTAAAAAAGGAATCGTATCAGGGAACAAAAAATCAGGAAGCATGTCGCCGGTCGTCGTTTTCAGTTGAAACAAAACTTCGTCGCGACTATAGCCACGTGCCCCCAGGACTTCAGCATGACGTTCGTCTGAATAGGTAAACAAACCATCGTGACTATTTCTGGCCTCGCGATAGCTCTCCCAGTACTCCTCCTCAGATACGCCAAGCTGTTGCACCGCCTCCAAGCGTGCTTGCTTTAACGCTTGCGTATCAAATAATGTGTCGTCAAAGTCAACGATAAACATATTTACAAGGTTCGCCACAGTTCATCAAAAATTCTTTTTTGTGTGGCATACACGCCTTGGTTTTCAATCACAACACCCACAGGTTCTTTTTTGGTATTCAACGAAATATACGCTGTCTTCCCGGGATATATCATGATATATGTTGGTTCATCCTGTATGTCGTCTGTGACCGGAAGCCACTTTCTCTCATCAAGCCCACGGAACTCACCGCCCTTGCCAATCGCAATAACTTGCACTGCGACTCCTTTGCTCACTCTGACGTCAGAAAATGTTGAGAAGTGTTCATACAGATACGGACGCAAGCCTTCTGCCGAGTAAATGCGATACATTTTTTCTTCTGTTTGTTCGCACACAGCCAAAACGTCTTCTAAAATTTCATGTAGCTCTTCTTTATCTACATAGCGTGCCACGGGTCTGCCTTCGCCGCTATGATATAACGCCTCAAGTTCGGGAATACTTCTCTCAAGCTCCTTATCAACCCGGCCCAGTTCTTCTTCGCGCCGGTGCAGAAGACTAAAAAGCTTTTCCGGTGGTTCAGCCACAAAGTGCTGCTTTAACTCTTTTTTATAGAAGCTTACAATCTCCTCTTCTTCAAGCCACTTCAATGCATCATAGGTTGTACCCCGATTAAAGCCTACAGCCTGGGCCAGTTCGCGCACTGAACTGGGCCCTAACTGAAGAAGGCTCAGGTAAACCTTGGCTGTTTTGTCAGAAAATCCTATTTTTTTAAGAAGAGATATATCCATGATATGCGGAGGCGACTTAGCTAAAAATTGCCTTAATTTAGATAAATTTATACGGTAATCTCCAGTATATTTTTTATCTTAATATTTGTCAACTTTTCTTCGACAATACCTGTGGAAAAACTGCCAATGCCATTGACAAAAGCCTTTTTTTATGCTATACTATGCTGTTTTGCGTTCCTTGAAAACAACCTCTTCGGATTACGGGGTCTACTATGTTCGGGGTCTTCATTTTGATCCTCTGCGCGATCACCCTGGTCGAGAGTGTGCCGGGGATCGTGTTCAAGCTGATCCTGCTCGGGATCGTTCTGCTGATCTCGGTCTTCGGAATCGTGGTTACCACCAAGCCCGCAGCACCCAAACCCGCCCCGAGCAAAGGACACGGGGGTGGCCACGGCGGAGGCCACGGGGATGGCCACGGAGGCAGCGCCAAAAAGGAAAAGACGCCAACTCTCCGGTGGATCTCCATCGGGATGGCATGCCTCTGTTTGTACTTCCTCACGGGCTGGTTGCTGTCGTGGCGGGATGCCAAGCTCTACGCCCGCGAAGGCGCGGAAAAAGGCTACACCATGCGCCCCTTCGTCGTCTTCGAAGATGAGGACTTCGGCGTGGAGTGGAGCTGGCGGGTCTACGGCTTCGATCGGCACACCTGCCGGCAGGAGGGCCGGATGCTCCGGTGCTCTCCGTTTGGCAACTGCGAACTGGAGGGTCATCCGATCGACCTCGGCGACAACGGGCCGACCGTCGCATGTGTACCCACGCGTGCGCCATACCCGATGTACTGAGATACGCCGTATTCGCCGCAACCGGCCACTCGCCGCAAGAGGTGTCGCAAAACCAAAAACCGTCCCGCGACACCCTGACTCGACAAACACTTGTCGCATCAGGGAGGAGCTTGGGACGGTTTTTTGTTATGCAAAATTCTATTTATTATTATTGACCAGTCGCTTCCACGGAAAAATCGGCCACTGGCGTGTCTCCTCTCCAAAATAATCCGGTTCAAACTGTGTCCATGGTTGTTTATACAACACAACAAATTTTACTTCTGCCGGGTGTTTCATCTCCAAGTAGTCCCCGACCAACTTCAAGGTGGAGCCGGAAACCACCATCTCATCCACCACGAGCACCTTCAGCCCTTCGATATCCTTGGACAACTCTTGAGAAATTTTTGGCTTGTGACGCAACTCCTGGTCTTTCCCTTCTTTTTGTACCTTTGAAAAGTCAATCTTGATCGTATACAACTCTTTGTTACCAACCGCATACGAAATCAACGCAGCCGGAATTAAACCGGATCGTGCGATTGAGATAATAATATCCGGTGTAAAACCATCTCGTTCCATTCTCCAGATAATATTGTGTGCCGCTTGTTCTACGTCTTCCCAAGACAAAGCAACTTCTCCCTCACTTTTATCGTAATAGTCCTGAACAACATGATTCATAGTTATGCATTAATCTTCTCGCTCATATACTCAAGAAGGTAAGCCAACTGAGTCACATACCCCCACTCGTTGTCGTACCAGGCAAGAATGCTCACGAGTGTACCATCAATCACCTGCGTTGACAAGGCGTCAACGACAGAGCCAAAAGAGGTGCGGGTGTGGTCTACAGAAACCAGCGGGAGTTCAGAGACAGTTAAACTTTTTGGGAATCTTTCACGCGCAGCTTCTCTAAAAGAGTTGTTTACTTCCTCCACTGTTGCAGTCCGTTGCAACTCACCGACAAAATTCACCACAGATACAATCTCTACCGGGACACGCAAAGCAATACCGTCCAGTTTTCCACGCAACTCCGGGATCAGTTTCCCGATTGTCTTAGCAGCGCCAGTCTCTGTGGGAACAATGGAAAGACTGGCGGCTCGACTTCTGCGAAAGTCATGCTTGCGATGTGGGTGATCCACCAAGTGTTGATCGTTCGTATAGGCATGTGCAGTCGAGATATATCCATGCGCTAAACCAAATGTGTCATGCAGCGTGCGAACAACAGGAGCTGCACACGTCGTGGTACAAGATGCCGCTGAGATAACTCGATGCCGCTGCGGATCAAAGGCGGTATGATTGATCCCATAAATCATGGTAATGTCTTCGTCTTTTGCAGGGGCAGAAATAACCACGTACTTGGCTCCGGCCTCCATATGTTTTTCGCTGGTCTCTCGGTCACGAAAGACACCTGTCGACTCTATAACCACGTCGACATCATATCCTGACCACGGAGCTTTTTCGACCTCATCTTCGTGATGGAGTGGCACTTCTTTTCCGTCAATGATCAAGGCGCTGTTGTCTCGATAGGATACCTCGTGCTCCCATGGTCCATAGATCGAGTCATACTTTAACAGATGAGCGTAGATATCCGCCTCTGATCGACTATTAATCGCAACAACTTCAAAATGCGGATTGTCCCATGCGATCCGCGCTAAAATTCTTCCGATTCTTCCAAATCCGTTGATAGCAACTCTGAGCGGCATATTAATCCGCCCTGTCTCCTGCATCGACCTGTCCTGCCTTGGGTTGAAGTACTCGATACAGTGAGTTAAAAATAGTGCTGAACTCTCTTTCTAACGCCTCCTCAATACGTGGAACCGCCGGCGACAATAGCAAATCGCGTTTCACATATTGTGTGATATTCTTTCGTTCTTTTACCAACCCGACAGCCTCTGTCTCGTACGAGGCAACCTTGTCTCCATACTTTTCCAAAACCAAATTCTTCATCTTCTGGAACAAGTCTTTGTCATTCGCTTCGATAATATCCCATACTACGTCCTGGAACCCGGTTGCCAGGTGAATTTCCGCAACGTGCATTGCCGGAAACAAAGCAAAATATTGTTTTGGCAGCGTAGAGGCTCCATGTTGTACAGAGAGAACATGCTTCCCGGAGTTAGTAGGATCAACGCCCTTCATAAAAACGTCGTGATGCGCGGTGAAGTCGAGCGGTACACTCTCCAAAGGTTTCCCGTCCGGCCCGCGGAATCCGCCATGTGCAGAACCCACGTTGATACTTACCTTGGACAAACCTTTCGCACCGCCACTCCCCAACTCGCGTGCGTGCTCGTGTAACAGCTCGAGATAGGCATTCACTTGCGGAAACTTGGTATTTTCTCCACCCACCTCTCCCACTTCGCCGCCAATGCTAACGGTGCAAGGCAATGAGTGCGCTCTTTCGTATTCGCGAATAAAATGAAAGAGCTCTGCTGTGAGATGGGCGTTTTCTGACTGGTTCTCACGATCTGTTTTTGTGGGGTCTGCGGTCTCAAACTTTGAGGCATCAATATCTATGTTATACACCTCGTTTTCTATTGCTTTGGTAATAGCGTCTTTCAGGCGCTGTACTTCTTTGGTGGAATCCGCAGCATATTTTTTTGGATCGAGCTGATAGTGGTCTGCCTGCAAATAGATTTCTCGGTTCGACAAACCTAAAGAAATATATGCTGCTTTGACAAGGGCGACATATTCATCTTTTTGTTGAGCCGTGTAGCCAACTTCACTCAGTGCCAACTCAAAGATAATATGGGGAAGGCCCAGTGTCTCAGCGGCTCGCACCGCAGCGCGCACTGTATGAAATGTCATCATGCGGCTATTGATGGCAGGCACTGTAAAAAATTGATGTTCACCTTGTGCCTTTTGATCATAAAAATCACAGTTTGAACTTGGCCGGACATCCAGCGCACGTGCGATTTCATTGATCCAGTACATCGCCGCTTGTTTTACCTCAAGGTCTTCACTTGTCGTGGCATTAAACTGCAGAGTATAGATTAGTTCGTTCACGAGTTGCTCTACGTTTGAGACACTCACGACCGAGTCATTATCAACAGAACACACCTGGGCTACCAAAATTTTTACTGCGTCTGCAGACGGAAGGTCAACGTAATATTTTTGTGACATATATTCGAGTTACGAAGTGAGGTAGTGATTAATCATCGCCTTACTCCCCATAACAAAGGCAGCGCGTTGGTGTAACGCTGTTGGTTCGATATCCAAAATATTCCTTTCACCATCCAAGACAACAGCCCCCGCTTGTTCTGCCAAAAATGCCATAGGTTTATTTTCAAAGTTCAGGCGATATTTTCCTTTGTAGTGACCTGTTCCGTCTTTGTCTATGGCAGGATACATAAACACACCACCCTTTTTAAGGGTACGATGGAAATCAGCAACGGCTGACCCGATGTATCGCAGGTCACATTTATTCTCTGCTTTTAAATAATCGATAAAGGCCCGGTCTCTTTGAGGAAAGTAGTCATAATTTCCCTCATTCACACTATAGTATGGACACTTTTCCGGCATCTGAATGCGTTCTGTTGAGAGCAAAAATTCACCAAGTCCCTGGTCTAATGTAAATTCATGTACCCCATCTCCAAAACTAAACACTAACACCGTGCTGGAACCATACAATATATACCCTGCCAACACCTGGCTTCTGCCTGTTTGAAAAAATTGTTTTTCGTCGGTGCGCTCTACATCGTCACGACGTGTATGCACAGAAAAAATTGTGCCAATGCTCACATTCACATCAATGTTGCTGGAACCGTCCAACGGATCAAAGGCAATAACGTAACGCGCATCTTTGCCATACTCACCCATGTCAACCACCCCATCTTCTTCTTCAGACGAAAGTGCAGAGAAGTGTCCCGTCTGTCGCAAGTAATCTTTGGTTAACTGATTCGCAATCTGGTCAAGTTTGTGCACTTGTTCTCCTTGAATGTTTGTCATGCCAACCAAACCGAAGATATTAATAAGGCCAGCGCGATTGATCTCTCGTGATAGGGCTTTCCCAATGACCGCAATGTCTGACATGATCATAGTCAAACCTTTTTGATCCGGGTGTGCAGAAAGATGGCGGAGTAGATACTGTGTTAGTGTGGGGGTCTGAAGCATATAAAAAAGAGTGATTGCCCAACTATACCATACGAAAAACACACATGCAATCCATGTGTGTTTCCCTTATTTTAGCCAAATTTTCTCTAACGTTCGCGGGGGTCAGCGCCATAATCGTCATCATCCTCTTTTGCATGGTGTTCTTCGTATTCATCCCCCTTTTTGTCATCTTCGTCTTCGTCTTCATCTTCGTCGTCTTCATCACCTTCCTTGTCTGCATCTTCAATCATACCAACCGCTGCTTCCCACAACTCACCAACTTCGTGTTCAAGTTGTAAATCTTCGGCATGGTCAGAATACCACTGTTCAAATGCGACACGGAGTTCGTCGACATCGGTTGCATTTTCAAATGCATCTTCGAGTAATGTGTACTTTTCCTGATGTTGCATGGCAAGCAACTCTTCCGCCTCGTCAAAAACAGACTGGATATGTGTAAGTAATGCTTTTTTGACGTGACTAAATCGAGGATTCCCCATATATATGTAGTTATTTTTATTTTTGACAGTCATGACTATAACAGCAGACAAAAGAGATTGCAAGCAAAGTGGTGTGGACAATCTGTTTGTGATCTTTTTTCACGCTCAACACAGTGAAAAATTTCTGTAAAAATTTTTTGTTGTGTTGAATATAAAAGAGAGACGATCGCGGGGCGAACGAGCACGCGCTTGCCTTTCGGCCAGCCGACTCGCCGCCCCGCGGAGAGAATCGTTGAGAGACCTGACTGTGCATCGGCCGTCGTCCGTGGATCACATCCCGCCGGTGGCGTCCGCGAAGCGGAACGTGTACCGCCACTCCGGGTGATCCCACTTCTCACCCTCGGCACCGCCGCCCGCGATCGCGAAGAAGCGCCGGGCGAGATCCTGTGTGATCGGGCCAGGCCTCCCGTCGCCGACGAGCATGCCATCGAGCTCTACCACCGGCGTGACCTCGGCCGCAGTCCCCATCACGAAGACCTCTTCCGCGCCACGAAGGTGGTCCATGTGGTAGAGTCCCTCGCGCACCTCGTATCCCGCCCTCTGCGCGATGGCGATGACCGAGTCCCTGGTCTTGCCCTCGAGGATGTTCGCTTCCCCGGACGGCATGAAGATCGCGCGGCCCCTCGTCCAGCCGATGTTCATCCCCGAGCACTCGGCCACGTGCCAGTTCTGGTCGAACATCACAGCGTCGTCGTAGCCACGCGCCTTGGCGCGGCGCTTGACCATGGTGCTGATGTCGTAGCCCCCGACGCGCTTGGCCTTGCGCAGCTCACCGGGCAGGGTGGGCCGGAAGAGCTCGGGCTCGAGCCCGAGCCGAGCGCCGGTCCCGTCGCCGAGGTACTTGCCCCAGGGCCACGCGATGACTGCGACCTGCAGCGGATTGCTGAATGCGCCGAGTCCCATGTCTCCGTCCCCGACGAAAACGATCGGCCGAATGTAACCACCGTCCAGCAGGTTCTCCGCGTTGATGACGTCGAGGCACGCCCGCTTGATGTCATCGGGGGTGTACGGGATTTCGATCCCGAGGATGCGCGCGCTCTCGAAGAGCCGCGCGAGATGGTCGTTCAGCCGGAAGATGTGGTGGTCCTCGCGGACCGGCCCCTTGCGGAACCGGATCCCTTCGAACACGCCGTAGCCGTAGTGCAAGGTGAACGTCAGGATC
>Ga0155444_155_pt1 | contig 16433 bp, 18 predicted proteins | sample RifCSPhighO2_02_FD_111892 | JGI IMG/M metagenome (GOLD analysis project Ga0155444, IMG submission 111892) | Candidatus Magasanikbacteria bacterium RIFCSPHIGHO2_02_FULL_47_14
AAGCTCTGCGTCACCGCCGGTGCGTCTTTTTAGTTCAACACGATTTGCCTCAAGCGTCTTTGGACTAACCACAAGACGAAATGGAATGCCAATCAAGTCGCTGTCAGCAAATTTTTCTCCTGCTGTAATACCGTCTCTGTCATCAAATAAGACCTCTATATGATTCTCCAAAAGAATCTGATATATCTGTTCTGCCTGATGCCTATCTTCTTCCTTCCGACACAGTGAAATGAGATGAGCCTGGAATGGCGCAACAACCTCTGGCCATATCATTCCTTTTTCGTCATGGTATTTTTCTACAATAGTTGCAAGTGTTCGCCCAATACCAATGCCGTAGCACCCCATATAGTATTCTACCTGCTTCCCTTCCGCATCAACAAACACCGCATTCATTCGAGAGCTATAGTGTCTTCCGAGTTGAAAAATATTGCCTACCTCGATTCCCTTTTTTTCAACAAGCGGCTTCCCGTCTTTCGTCAAAAAGCCTGCTTTCGCAAGTTTGAAGTCGTAAAACTGTTCCGGCTCTGGGATATCTCTGCCAAAATTTACATTAACTGAATGGTAATCCGTTCGGTTCGCGCCCATCTCAAAATTCTTTCGCCCACGCAGAGACTCATCCATGAATATGTTCACTTCTTTAGGAAGATTAAGGAGTCCGGCGTAACCTACCTCTGCTCCGGTAACTCGTCTGACAGTTTCTGCCGAGGCAAGCTGAAGACTGTGAACACATGCGACATGTTTGAGCTTGGTTTCATTAATGTCATACCCACCACGGACAGCGGCAGCAATGACGTCTCCATGTTCGTCCTCAAATAAAATTGTCTTTGTTGTTTTCTCAACCGGGATATTGAGATACTGCGCCAACTCTTCAACGCCAATAATCCGCTTTCCTTCAACGTCTTCCATAGGTTTTTCTTCCTCCCTGTCATCCATCTCCTGACACAAAAATACTGCGACATCTTCATGCGCACTATACGTGCCATCTTCAGCAGCCAAAATTTTACTTTCTCCCACTTCAGACTCAACAATAAACTCGTGGCAGTACTCGCCGCCAATGTATCCATTGTCTGATTCAGCTACAAGCACTTTCAGTCCAAAACGCTCAAAAATTCTTTCGTATGCCTTCCACATCACTTCGTACTCTCGTTTAAAATCTGCTTCGTCCCCATGAAAGGAGTATGCATCTTTCATCATAAATTCACGCACACGCAAAAGCCCACCGCGTGCACGCAGTTCATCTCGAAATTTCTGTGAGAACTGGTAGAGCGTAAAGGGCAAATCCTTATAGCTGATCGTATACCTGCGGACCAGATCAACAAACATCTCTTCTGCGGTTCCGCCAAGTGCAAACTCAGCCCCACGACGATCAGCGACCTTCATCAACTCAAAGCCTGCTGACGAAGTTCGATTTGTCTCCTTCCAAAGTTCCAATGGATGGAGTGTCGGGGTAGTCATCTTTTGCGCACCGGTAGCGTTCATCTCCTCTTCAATGACCTTCATTATCTTATCTTGAACTCGCATGCCAAGCGGCAGCATGTAATACCGGCCCGCAACTGACTCTGCAATAAAACCGGCGCGCAGCAAGTATTCGGTACTCTTGTTTCCAATATCTTTCGGAGCTTCCCGAAGTGTTTTTCCAAAGAGATGTGATTGTTTCATACAGATTATTTCTTATTGTGAAGACGGACTGAGAACGTAAATAATACCAGACACAAGATAACACCGAGAAAAACAAATAAATTCCAGAGATGAAGAATACGTTTTCCCTGTAAAAAAAGCAATGTGACAAACACTGCTGACAAGATCGCTCCGCTTATGAATGTTTTTTGTACACGGCGAAACATGGGAATGATGTCTCTGCCGAGCAAGGAGCTTATGAGAAAACTAAGCAGCGAAAGTGTCCCCAGCAGGGCACAGAAAAGTGTGATGTAGAAAAAGAAAAAGCCGAGGCTGCTATCCAAAAATGGGTCAACATTAACCAAAACAAAAACCCACGCCACCCAACAGAGAAGCGTTGCACATATCATTAAAAACAGATACTGACGAAGTGTCATACAAGCTCACGTATGGTATCCTTTTTTGCCCTCCTTGACAAGGGTTCCACTTATGCTAAATATCGAATCCGATCGACCTCGCTTTTCCCGATTTTTAGATTGATTTTTTCAACAATGGTCGACTGATTTATGCGAATTTCCTGTGCAATAATGGAGCTTGAACAGGTAACGGTGAGTGTTCTGTTTTTGAGAAACAAGGGCTTGACTGCCGCCCCTTTTTGGTCTTGGAACATTTCGTCAAAAACACTCTCGGCTGCTTCAATAACATATGCAGTATCGAGGTGCTTTTTTAACGGAGCATGCGCTCGTAACTTTTGTGATAAGGCATCTCCCAGTGGGGTAAACGAAGCACACATATATTCTATAAGGTCATACTACTCCTGCAACCAACAAATGTCTATACATTTCGAAACTCGCACATTTTACAGAAATCACAGCGGCCACAGGCATCTTTTTTTGTAATTTTCGAGAAGTCGGTTGCATAAATCTGTTCAATTGTTTTCAGAATTTTTTCTTGAAGTTTACCCAGTTCGTCCTGTGTACCTAAAAAAGATTGTTGTGTATTTCCACCAAGATAATAATACGTGAGTTGCTCCGGTTTTCCAAAGGCTCTATACTCCGGTAACTGAAAAGCTGCTAACTGATATAAAAGAAGCTGGTCCTTGTCAGAACCGATAATCTTTTCTTTTGCCTCGCCTGTTTTGTAGTCAATAATATGGAGTCCACCGGTGGAGAGCTGGTCAATACGGTCAATTTTACCAGTCACAGTATACATCCCAACCTTGATCGTAAATCCGCCCTCAAGATTAATTGGGATAGTCCATGTGCCATCATGTGTGGTAAAAAATGTCTTGAGAGACTCTTTACCCTTTTTAAAGTACGCCTCACGCTGCCGTTTATTTTCAAACCAGTTGTCAATCCATGAGGCCTCATAGAGCGATAATAACTCCTCGAGACTCGGTGCTGTAACCGTGTCCGACGTTGGGGTTGACGGGGTTGGTGTAGAAAATAAGGAGTACTGTTTTGCCTGATTCATCTCTCGAACCCGTTCATAAAATCGCTGCAGGGTCAGATGCATACTGGTACCAAAACTAAAGTATGGCGTTCCTGTCATGGGAATCTTCAACAAATACGTCATCTTGTACTGATAAGGGCAGACCTCAAACGCTCGTAACTGGGAAAATGAAAAAGAACGTGGCAGTTGATACGTATACGTCGACAATATTTTGTCTTGCGGTTGAACCGGGTTTCCTAGACGCGAGCGTGTTTTCTTCTGTGCTTCCGCTTCGTCTGGAATCGAAAGTCCTGCTTCAAACAAGAATCGGCTAATCTTTTTGGGCTGAGTTCCACCATACGACGCCGCACTTGTAAAATACAAACGTTCCTTCGCGCGTGTCATGGCAACATAAAACAGGCGACGTTCTTCCTGATAGTGGTAGTCACCTTCGGGTAACTGTTCCTGGACCAAGGCATCTGGCAACTCAATGGCCTCACCCCGTGACCGAACGGGAAATCGCTGCTCGACGCAGTTCACAACAAACACATATCTAAACTCAAGCCCTTTAGCCCCATGAACGGTCATGACGTTGACTGAATCCGGTGTCTCTTCCGGTTGGGAAAGTCTGCCATCATCTCCTGAGTCAAGGACACGGGTATAGTACTCAATAAAACCAGCCACATGAGCTGCGGGAACTGCCTGCTCGTACTCGCTGACAAAGTCAAAAAACTGTCTCAAATGATACGCTGCTCGAGTCATGTCCGGATCACCTGCGTCTACCTTCTCGGTCAAGAATTGCATATATCCGCTCTCTTCCAAAAAATGAAGTAAGACGGCTGTCGGGCGTTCTGTTCGCGCTCTTTTTATTCCATTGTGAATGCATTCAACTACCTTATCACACACCGTGAGCCCCTCGGGTGAGAGCTGAAACTCCCGACCCCGCTTTAAAGCCTCGTAATAGGTAATACTTTTTTTTCTTGCTGCGTGCGTAAACTTCTGTATATCATTTTCACTCATCTTAAAAAACGGGAGTCGCAACAGATGATAGATGCTGAGGGAGTCGTAAATGCGATCGATTGCCTTTAAAAAATGGAAGCAGTCAACAACAATCGACTGGCGGTACAGCCCGGAGGAGCTAAGAAACTCATACGGGATGCCTGAACGCTCCATCCCTTGCAAAAATGGCTCTGCATGACTATTCGCTCGAACGAGAATTGCAAAGTCATCCCAAGATATGTCACTGTTTACTTCTTTCAAACGAGCAATTTCCTCGATCACTTTTTGGACTTCATCATCACCGGTTTGCGCATGAATATGCAAAGTTTCTGCATGCGCGTATTGTCCACGTGATATGAGTTTTTTGTCGAGCCCCAGTTTTACTTCGAGTCGATCCGGGTTATTATGTTGAATCAATGTATATGCGGCATCGAGAATCTCCTGTCCCGAACGATAGTTTTCTCTCAGGACAACCTCTTTTGCTTTTGGAAAATCCTGCTGAAAACGTAATATATTCGAAACACTCGCCCCCCGAAATGCGTAGATGGACTGGTCATCGTCACCAACAACGGTCAGTTGTCCATGCTGAGCCAACAACTGCACGAGTTCATATTGACCATAGTTAACATCCTGAAACTCATCAACCAATATATACTGAAACTGTTCCGATATGCTCTTCAAGATGTGCGGCCGCTCGCGGAGCAGTTTCACCATATAAAATATCAAGTCACCAAAATCAAGGGACTGTTTTTCGAGTAGAAGCTGATTATAGGCGTGATACATGCGGGCAACTTCCTGCAGCCGGTGTTTTTCCTGAGTTTGAATACTATCTGCATCAGCCTGCAAGCCGTCGGCATACTCAAGATACGCTCCGGGAGAGATAAGCTCGTCCTTGCATTTTGAAAAATGTTTCAACAACGCATAAATAAACCGATCCGGATTCGCGAGCGGCCGATAGTAATCAACCGGAAAATCGTATATATGCTCTCGGACAAGCAACCAGGCATCCGTTTCACTAAGAATCTTAAACCGATTTGGTAACCCGATGTCGAGGCCGTACCGTTCCAGTAACTCCTGACAAAATGCATGAAATGTTGAGATATGTAAGTCGCTGTATCCGAGGTCCATCATGCTGTCAACACGGTCCTGCATCTCTTTTGCTGATTTTTCAGTAAACGTGAGGGCGAGTGCGGCCTGTGGCGAAACCTTCTTTTTCGTCAACAAATAGGCAATCTTTTCTGTAATAACCCGAGTCTTCCCTGTTCCGGCCCCAGCTACAATCAAAAGCGGACCATCGATATACTCGATGGCTTCTGTTTGCGCCTTGTTTAACTTGCTCGGCATAGACTAGGGAGCAAGTGTGGGTTCAAATAATTCAGGATGAACTTCCTGATCAAAGCACACACGTCCTGCTTCGTGATTCCATATATTGCCACCATAGTACGGGTATGGTGTCTTTGGATATGCAGGTGCATCTTGGGAGATATTGGAGCCGGTAAAGGTTGCACAGAGAGAGTACGTTTTGTCTCCAGTTTTTGTGTACTCATAGGGGGCTTGTGTCACCGGGTCATGTGGCAGTGAAAAATCTTTTATTTCACCGGGGTTTGCAGGAACCGATTTATTAACTCTCCAGTGAGTGGTCACCGCGTCGGTTATATACTGAAGGTCACTGACTCGACGTTCGTCAAATTGGCGCTCGCGTTCGGCTGCCGGCGTGCCTGCGAAGAAGAGCCCTGTAATAGTGATTGCAAGGATAACCATCAAGACAAAACCAATAAAATATTTCATACTTTTTTGATATCCCAAAGATAATATCCAAAGATTGATCCTGCAACAAAGAAAATTGATAGTAACTTTAGTAAAAATGATAGGGTAAGTTCTCCATCAAGCAAACGATTCATCAAGACGACTAAAGAAATCAAAATAATAAGTGCGGAAACGAACAACGTAAAGTACACCAGCCACCGTCGAATCCAAAGCATGCGCAATGCAGGTGAAGAAATATAAAGTTTATGCAGCCACACAGACAGACCAACATATGCGGGCAGCATTATGATAAGAAACGACAACGCGGTCCGGAGCGTGTCTCGAGCACCGAGTGTATAATAGTAGTCAGGACGCAGTGGATCTGGAATAGATAGGTTAACGATCTGGAATACCAGGACGATAAAACTAATCGCGCTGGCATATAGCGTAATCATCGAGAGCAGATGAAGAAAAAACAGCTTTGGGCTTGTTTTTGGAGTTGTGTCTGAAGAGTTCATAAGACAAAGAGAAATATACAGTAAGTATACCACTTCCCCTCGCAATGCCAATAGTTAGCCGATAAATCCTCCAACTTGCCGTTGCCACAGTTGATTGTATAATCCCTTGCCGTGTGTAAGATGCTGGTGACTTCCCTCTTCCACAATTTGGCCACGGTCAATCACAACAATACGGTCCATATTCATAATTGTAGACAAACGGTGTGCAATGACAATAACAGTTTTGCCTTGCATCAGCCGTTTTAAGGCACCTTGGATGAGGTGTTCAGACTCTGAATCCAAACTTGAGGTTGCTTCATCCAAAACCAAAATTGGGCTATTCTTCAAAAACGCACGTGCGAGAGCAACTCTCTGCCGCTCACCACCGGATAGTTTGATTCCACGCTCTCCAACAAACGTATCATAGCCCTCGGGAAAAGAGGTGATAAACTCGTCGCAGAAAGCGTGTTGGGCCGCCTCTCTCACCTCATCGTCACTTGCCTCCGGTCTTCCATAGCGAATGTTATCCCGCAAGGTACGGTGAAATAAGATAGGCTCCTGCGGCACAAAGCTGATTGCGGCACGCAGACTTTCTTGTGTTACATTCGCGATATTTTGGTTATCAATCAAAATATTTCCGTTAGCCGGTTCGATTGTTCGCAAAAGCAACTGAATCATTGTTGATTTACCGGCTCCGGACGGTCCAACAAATGCGAGTCGTTCACCTTCACGTATGGTGAGTTGCAAGTCAACAATGACTGGTCGGGTTTGGTGATAATAAAAAGATAAATTTTTGTACTCAATACTGGCGTGCGATACGTGGAGTGGCTTGGCTCTTGGTTTATCAACGATTTCATGTGGTGTATCCAAGATCTCTGTCATCTCTACGGCATCTGCAATGTTTTCATATAAGTCTCGAATAGTTCTTCCAAAGTTCCATAGTTTTTCGAATATACGCATGAGGTATGCCTGGATCAAGACAAAGTCACCGATGGTCAAAGCTCCCCTTCCCCATAGTCTGACAGCAATAATCATCAGAACGATTTCCAGAATAATCATCAAAAACCACTGAATGGAGTCAAATACATTTCCAAGATTCCAGGAAAATTGTCTGACAGTCCGCCATTCTTCTATCACATCTCCAAATAGCTTCTTCTCTCTTTTCAAACCACCAAACAACTTAACATTCGCTTGATTTGTAACCGTATCTGCAAGCACACCGGTCACTTTTGAGTCCAATTCGCTTTTTTTAATATCAAAAGGCAACTTGTACCGTGTAAAAAAATAATTGATGATGCAAAATACAACCACCCATGTGAGAACAACGAATGCAAGGATCTTCTGTCTGAAACCAAGCGCAATAATGATCACACTCACGTTAAATAGCAGTGGGAGCAGGTCCCAAATCAGTCGATCGGCAACTCCTTGAAATGCGCGCGAGAACCGATTGACTCGTTTTACGAGCGAGCCAACGAAGTTATTTTGAAAAAAAGAAAATGAGTGGTCATGCAGATAGGCAAAACAGGTATTTGCAAGATCACTCATCACTCGACCTTGAAAATAAGCTCCGGCGAATGTTGCAACTCGGATCCAAAACCAGTGGAGTAAATTAAACAAAAATATGACCATCAAAATCGAAAGCAGCGCTTGAGTTGAAGGGTTTACGACAATGACATCAAAAAACTTTTTATACCAATATGGAGCAAGGAGTGAAAAAGCATCACCAATCACAATACTACCAACCAACAAAAAAAGTTGTAAGCGATATTTTTTTGCATGCTCCCAAAAAATGACAAACGTAAGTTTTGTTCGATTTTTCATGGGTACAGTATACCAGAAAAGAAGAAATCCCGACTAGGTCGGGATTTCTTCTAATTTTCTTCACCTGTGTCTGTCTCGTCGCCACCGCCGCAGGTGCAACACTCTGGGCAGCCGCCACAGCCTGGGCAGCTCTCCCCCTCCATTGGAGCTCCACAATTGGTGCACTCCATATAAAAACGTGTTAAAAATTAAAGTGTGCAGAGAGTAGTATAAAATAATAGTGGGAAAAAGAAAGAGGAATCAGCTGGGGATAACTACGTTTTCCCCCACCTTACAATCAATGCGTGATACTCTTGGTACCATTTAACCCTGGTTTTGTGAAACGTATTCTGATCATTTGTAAGTTGCTGTTCAAAAAATAAACGGTACTCCTCATAGCTCTTAAACGAGATACCGTGAAACTCACATAGGCGTTTGGTGTACGCATCAATAACAAAGATTGGCTTATTCAGAGCATACAACAGAATATCATCGGCTGTTTCAAAACCAACCCCCCACAGATCTAAAAGTGAGGTACGCAGAGTAGGCAATCCTCTTCTGCGGGCACGTCGAATGTCACCGTGGTAATTTGTGACAACCCAGTTGGAAAAAGTTTGAAGTGCGCGAGCTTTTTGACGAAAATAACCTGCAGGACGAATCAAAGACTCCAGTCTGGATAGATCGCTGCTAAGAATCAGCTCCGGTGTTAAAGCATGCGCCTGGAAAAGGTTGGTGAGTGCTAATACAACACTTGTCCATGCAGTATTTTGCGTTAAAATTGCGCCAACGGCGATCTCAAAAAAGGGATCACGCCACGGCAGTCGATATTTTTCAAAGGACTGATAAGGAATACCATATACAGCTCTTATTTTTTCGTCATCTTCTCCAAGGACTGGCCACCAGCCTTGCGGTCCATGGGTTCGATACAATTCTTTGTAGACAGCAATCAAATCCATGCGAAAGAAAAATAGAGTGTTTACTGCAATGGAAGATTTTTATACTTTTTCCCCACACGAATACGTGCAAGCTCCTTTTCAAGGGCAGCCTGCATGCGCGCAAACTCGACATCTTCGATATTGTGTACTTGCGCCAGGAGTTCTTCGGCACGTTTGTGTTTCTCTTCAGCTCGTTCAATGTCGATGTGTTCTGCACGTTCAGCAGTGTCTGCCATCATAAACACTTCACCAGAAGTACGGACTTCAATCATACCACCTGAGACAGCCAAACCAACAGTGTATCCATCCTTGTAGATGGTCACCTCGCCTGGAGCTAAAACAGAAACGAGTGGCGCATGATGTTCGCACACCGTAATATACCCAGTCGTTGTTGGCAGGGTTACTTGTTGGATTGCATCTTGGTAAATCACTCCGTACGGTGTGACAATGTGAAACTGCATAGTTTATTCTTTCATGGCTTTGGCAGCGGCTATGACATCTTCAATAGAGCCTTTCATATAAAATGCAGACTCCGGTTTATCGTCATGTGTACCATCCAAAATTTCTTTGAGAGAACGCACAGTATCTGCAACCGGCACATACTTTCCTTCGCGACCAGTAAACTGCTCCGCGACGAAGAATGGCTGTGACAAGAAACGCTGAATCTTGCGGGCGCGAGCAACCGTTCGTTTGTCATCATCTGATAATTCTTCCATACCCAAAATCGCAATGATATCCTGCAAGTCTTTATACCGCTGTAAAACCCGCTGAACCTCACGAGCAACCATGTAGTGTTCTTTCCCAACAACAAGTGGGTCCAACATTGTGGACGTAGAGTCTAGCGGATCAACTGCTGGATAAATACCCAACTCAGAGAGAGAACGGCTCAACACGACTGTCGAGTCCAAGTGCGCAAAGGTTGTTGCAGGAGCCGGGTCGGTCAAGTCGTCGGCCGGCACGTATACCGCCTGCACAGAGGTGATAGAACCTTTCTCTGTTGACGTAATACGCTCTTGTAATGCACCCATCTCGGTTGCCAGGGTTGGTTGGTATCCTACTGCTGATGGCATGCGGCCAAGCAAAGCAGACATCTCAGAACCAGCCTGTGTGAAACGGAAGATGTTGTCAATAAAGAGCAACAGGTCGCGGCCTTCCTCATCACGGAAGTACTCAGCCATTGCAAGAGCAGTCAGTGCGACACGAGCACGGGCTCCCGGTGGTTCATTCATCTGGCCGAAAACCAGTGCTGTCTTTTCAAGCACGCCTGACTCTTTCATTTCAATGTACAGGTCATTTCCTTCACGAGTACGTTCTCCCACTCCGGCAAACATGGAGTAACCGCCATGCTCTTGTGCTATATTACGAATCAACTCTTGAATAATAACGGTTTTACCGACTCCTGCTCCACCAAATAGACCGACTTTCCCACCCTTCAAAAAGGGGCAGAGAAGATCAACGACTTTAATACCTGTTTCCAAAATCTCTGTCTTTTGTGATTGGCTCTTAAAATCCGGGGCCGGTCGGTGAATGGGATAGCGCTTCTCCACCTTTGGCTCCGGTTTTTCGTCTATTGCCTCGCCGGTGACATTAAACATTCTTCCAAGGGTAACACTTCCAACAGGGACAGAGATCGGGGCGCCTGTGTCCTCTACCTCCAAACCACGCGATAATCCGTCTGTACTTCCCATAGCAACAGTACGCACCGTGTTGTTCCCAAGGTGTTTTTGCACCTCAAGAACCACAGTTTTATCACCATGCTGTAGATTCAGTGCAGAATAAATTGCCGGTACTTTTTTTGGAAAGTGTGCATCTACGACCACTCCGATGATCTGTGTAATAGTTCCCGTATTTTTCATATCGACATCATTAAAACATGTAAATATAATACTATTCAAGCGCTGCGGCACCACCAGAAATTTCAGCAATTTCTTTGGTAATGCCTGCTTGGCGTGCTTTGTTATATTCAAGGGTTAGCGCGTTGATCATATCACCTGCAGCTTCTGTCGCATTCTTCATGGCAACCATACGTGCACTGTGTTCACTGGCTGCTGACTCGAGTAATGCTTCATACAAACTCGTATCCAACAACCGCGGCAAAATCGTTTCAATAATGGTAGGCTCATCCGGTTCGAGAATATATGTATCCAATGGAAGTGGTGCTACTGCATCTGTTTCCTGGTCCGGGAGTTCAGACAGCATTTTTTCAATATCAATACGAGATACCGGGAGCAGCTGACGCGTCTTTACTACCTGGAGCAAACTTGATTTGTAATGAGTGAAAGCAAGAATAACTTTATCGTATTTTTTGCTGGTATATAGTTGTATCAACTCATTCGTGAGAGCGGTTACCGCTTCAATCGGAGGCTTATCGCCGAGCGCCTCATCGACAGCCACAAGTTGTACGTTATTTCTTTTTGCAAACAAAGCACTGCGTTTGCCAATACCATATACATCGACAGCAAAATCTTCTGACAGAATTTCTTTACCTGTCTCAGTATCTTTGCTTGTGCCAAGTACTTTTGTCTTTTGTAATAAATTCTTACTGTATTTAAAGATATTTGCATTAAAACTTCCACACAGACCGCGGTTGGAGGTAATCAAAACCAGTAATACTCGCCTTACCGGACGAGAAGCCAAAAGTTTTGACTCAACTTCCTGCGTCTGTGACAAAGTTTTTAATAACTCAAGAGACAACTCGGCATACATCCGAGTACTCAAGGCGGCCTCGACCGCTTTACGCATTTTTGCAGCCGCAACCATCTCCATGGCCTTGGTGATTTTTTTTGTGTTCTTTACCGAACTAATGCGTGTCTTAATTGTCTTTGTCGACAATGCCATACTTTTTATTTTTTGAACTGTTCACAAGCATCTTTAACTTCCGCCTGCACCTCATCGCTCCACTCACCTGCTTTGATTTTTTCTAACAAGTTTGCCTTTGACTTGCGAGCAAACTCCAAAAATTGCTGCTCTTTTTCTTTTATCTCTTCAACTGCAATATGGTCGAAGTATCCGTTCCCGGCAGCATAGATAGACAAGACCTGTTCCTCTACCGGGACTGGGTTATACTGTGGCTGCTTTAGCAATTCTGTGAGCCGTTTACCGCGTTCAATTTTTTGTTTGGTGTCAGGATCAAGGTCACTTGAAAACTGGGCAAATGCCTCCAACTCACGAAACTGCGCCAAGTCCAGTTTCAATGTACCGGCAACCTTCTTCATGGGTTTGGTCTGTGCTGCGCCTCCCACACGAGACACCGATAAACCAACGTTCAATGCCGGGCGAATACCTTTGTAGAACAAACTTGATTCCAGAAAGATTTGACCATCAGTAATGGAAATGACATTGGTTGGAACGTAAGCACTGATATCCCCTGCTTGCGTTTCAATGATTGGCAATGCGGTGATCGAACCACCACCATATTTTTCGTTCAAATTGCACGCGCGCTCCAGCAAGCGAGAGTGGAGATAAAATACATCTCCAGGGTATGCCTCACGTCCCGGTGGACGACGTAAGAGCAGCGACATCTCACGGTATGCCCATGCTTGTTTGGTTAAGTCGTCGTAGATGATCAAAACGTCTTTTCCTTTGTCTGCAAAGTACTCTGCCATCGTGACACCCGCGTATGGCGCCAAGTAACTCATTGGGGCAGGTTCACTGGCTCCCGCAGACACAACAATTGTGTACTCGAGAGCGCCGGCCTCAGCTAACTTTGCAACCATACGTGCAACCTTTGACTCTTTTTGGCCAATGGCAACGTAAATACATATCATGTTCTGGCCCTTTTGATTGATAATTGCATCAACGGCAATGGCGGTCTTTCCTGTTTGACGATCTCCGATGATAAGTTCACGCTGTCCGCGCCCAATCGGAATCAACGCATCAATTGCCTTGATACCGGTCAACATCGGCGTCGTTACCGGCTCACGACTCATCACACCGGGTGCAATACGTTCAACCGGATAAAAATCTTTCGTTTTAACGTCGCCCTTTCCGTCTATTGGTTTACCAATAGCGTTTACGACACGGCCAATCAACACGTCACCAACTGGAACAGACATAATGCGTCCGGTGCGTTTAACTGTCATGCCCTCACGAATGTTTCTAAACTCACCCAAAATAATGGCACCGACAGTTTCTTCTTCCAGATTTAACGCCAGTCCGTAAGTTCCATCTTCAAACTCAAGCATCTCTTGTGCCTGGCACTTCTCCAAACCGGTCATGCGGGCGATACCATCACCAACTTCAATAACAGTACCGACCTCTTCTACAGTAACTGTTTTTTCAAACGATTCAATGTGTTTTTTCAGACTCTGGATAACCTGGTCCGTGTGTGACATATAGGAAAGTTATAAGCTATGTTTCAGTTGTTCAAGTTGGTTGGCAATGCTCCCGTTTAAAATCACGTTGCCGTTTCTTACGACGACTCCTCCAATGATACCCGGGTCCACTACGACCGTTGACTCCACCGTATCTCCAAAATGTTTTTCGATATCTTTTATTTCGTCGACGTTGAGTTTCCGAGCTGCTGTAATCACCAGTTCCTTTACCCCCGCTTGTTTTTTTGCGTACGCTTCGTATGCTTCAATGATCGCATCGATCCGCTTGAGAACATAGTTCTTTTGGAGCATATCGCCGAACAGCGCAATCGCACGGTCAAGTTCTTTTGAGTTGGATTTTACATCTTTGGTTAACTCATATAGAACTTTGCCCCATTGTGTTGAAGTCAGTCTCACCATATTACTTCACTTCCTTCAAAATATCCTGAATAAAATCCCTGTCTTTTTCAGCAGTAAACTTTTTATCAAGCAACTTTTCCACCACCAAAACAACAAGGTTCACCGTCTCTTTTTTTACTTCATCACGCATTTCTTCACGGTCAATTTCAATATTTTTCTTTGCTTGTTGAACCAATAGCGCGATTTCATCTTTTGCCCGCTGTTTCATCTGATCGCCCATGGCAACAGCTTCCTGATGTGCATGTTCAATGATTTTGTTTGATTCAATCTTTGCCTCGTCAATCTTTTCCTGAAACTTTGCATTGCTCATGCGCAGATTTGTCTCGACTTGTTTTACCTTTTCCAAACTGTCGTTGATCAAATTTTTGCGTTCTTCCATTTTCTTGGTCAGAGGTTTCAAAATCAAAAACCAGACAATACATGCAACCAGGGCAAAGTTAAAAAACTGAATACCAAAGAGGTAGCCATTGAGTCCCAACGATGACAAGACACCACCGTCCGTTGCTTCTGCGGTGGTTGTGCGTGCATTTTCTTTTACCGGTGCGGGTGAGTTTACAGCAAGTTGCATACGTATAAAACAAATAAGTGGACTGGGTCTGCCATCCTTGAGATAGCAGACATGTGTTCAATTACTTGAGGGTAAAGACCACGACCAAGGCGTAAATGGCGATAGCTTCTGCGAATGCAGCGCCCAACAACATTGGGACGAAGAGCTTGCCAGATGCCTCCGGGTTGCGACCGATCGATTCCATTGCCTTGGCAACAAGTTTGCCGATAGCAAATGCCGGTCCGATACCACCGATTGCCATGGTAAAGGCCTTTGCCATTACCACGATTGACTCGTGTGTCATAGATTCCTTTTGATATATAACCTCGAGGGGAAGGGGTATTTAACCTCGTGTTGTATATCGGTTAAGAATAAAGTAGACATCGTGTCCGCCTGAGACGGGCACGGGCATATACTTTATGCATGTTCTTCATGCGCACCATGTGGTTCATCGCTCGCAACAGTCAAATAGACGAGTGTTAACATGGCAAATACACTGGCTTGAATAAGTCCAACCAAGAGCTCAAGTAGCATGAACGGGGCCGGGACAACAGCTGCCACCAATGCACTCATTACTGATAACAAAACCTCGCCGGCAAACACATTTCCAAATAAACGCAAGGAAAGGGAAAGAACCTTTGCAAACTCACTGACGACTTCGAGAAGTCCGACAGCAAACTGAATCAGAGCAGTGAAAAAAGCCATCGGACCCTTCAAAATACTCGTGAACAAGGGTTTGATTTGGATAAACTTTCCGATGTGAGTGAATACACCAATGCTTGCGACAGCCATAAGGTGCGACCCGATGACCGAAACCAGAGCCATGGCAACCGTAAGATTCAAATCCGTATTTGCAGGACGAAGCAAAAATGAATGTCCGACAGTAATACTTCCTGTGCCCGGAAGCAAACCCAACCAGTTCGACAGTAAAATAAAAAAGAAGACCGATCCTACCATGGGCAAAAACCGCATGGTTTTTTTTCGGTCTCCGGTTACCTGGTCAAAATATGGGAGAAGCAGTTCAAGGATGTACTCACACTTGTTCTGCAACTTGCCCGGGCGCAAGGAAATTCGTTTGCGAAGCATTAAGCCCAAGACAAAAAAAATGAGAATTGCAATCCATGCGTTGATAACGGTGTTACTGATGGGTACTGAACCGATATGGAACAATATATCAGGTGCAAGTGTCGGAATATGAATCTCTGCCATACTTACTTTTTCTTTTCATCGTCTGGTTTTTCAAGGTTATGATATTCTATGTTGTACTGCTTTGCTTTTTTATAGATCATGTGTCCGGATAAGACTGCAGCAAGTACAAACGCGATAATGGTTGGCCACGGGCCGAATCCATACCGTGCTTCAATGTACTGTCCAACGATGACAAATAGAACGACCGGGATTGCGATGGTTGCGCCAAAATCCCCAACAATTCTGAGACCCAGCAGCATGTACGCCCGATCTTTTTTTTCCATACAGTGCCAATAGTGTACCCTAGTTTTTATCCACTGTCAATATACAAACGACGCCAACTTCAGCGCAAAATCAGATCATGGCAACCACCCGAACAGGCGCGCCATCAGAGTGAAATTTTGGAGGGAAAGCAGCTATATCAAACTGCTCTATGCCTAATAACTGCTCTAAACCAAGAAGATTTTCCAAGATAAGCACATCTCCGGACAAAAGAATTCTATGGACAGCAAAAGGAGCCTTATCCGGGCTTGGACTGTCAAACCCAACCACATGAACCTTTGCCGCTACCAGTGAGTGAGCAAAAGCATCGGTTATCACCGGGTAGCTCTCAAAGTACTCTTTCTGTGTGTACTTCTTGGAAAAACCGGTTAAAACCAGAACAATATCCCCTGCTTTGAGTTGAACACCTTGCAGTGCTGTCTCATCAATCTCCACCTTCCCACGCGCATCAATCAAAACTCCGCGACCGTAAAAGTGTTCCGGGGAATACTCTGAAAGATACTTCCCTCCTGCGACCATGTGTGCCGGCGCATCAATATGTGTTCCCACATGCATGCTCGCAACGGTGTGAGACGTTGCAAACCCGTCCTTTTCAACTGTTGTTATTTGAATCATCTCCGGCGGCTTGTCACCGGGATATACTGGCATCGGAACTTTA
>Ga0155444_101_pt1 | contig 15629 bp, 17 predicted proteins | sample RifCSPhighO2_02_FD_111892 | JGI IMG/M metagenome (GOLD analysis project Ga0155444, IMG submission 111892) | Candidatus Magasanikbacteria bacterium RIFCSPHIGHO2_02_FULL_47_14
TGTGAACCGAACCCACCGCTCGTTGCAACTTCAAAAAACAGACACGGTTATTTTTTCTTCTTCCATTATTCCAGGAAACGAACGCAGTATTCAACGTCTGAAAGATAATATCTATCGACAGTGCGATTACGTTATTCATGGAGACATTATGGACGTGCACGTTAGTGGGCATGCAACCCGTGAAGATATCCGCGACATGCTTCGCCAGACCGTTCCACAATATTTTGTGCCGGTATATGGTAATCACTTCTTTTTGAAAGAGGCGAGAAACCTGGCAATTGCCGAAGGATTCCCGGAAAAAAATGTCGTCGTGCCTGACAACGGTTCGATTATCGAATTGCGAAAGACCGGGATGACTGTGCGTAAAGAAAAAGCGCCGAGCGACTATGTCTTCGTTGATGGTTTGGGTGTGAGCGATATGCAGCATGTGGTGCTACGCGATCGACAGGTGTTGGCAGAAGAGGGAATGGTTGTGGTTATTGCCACAATAAACGCTAAAACAGGGGAGCTTGTACAAAATCCTGATATTATTTCTCGTGGGTTTATCTTCTTGAAAGACAACAAAAAGTTGATCGAGGATATGCGCAAGAAGGTTCGAGATATGGTTGTACAATCTAATCCGCTCACATGGGCAGATACGAATCAGATTCGAAATGATATTCGTGACAAGATCGGGCAGTTCCTGTTTACCAAAACAGAAAAACGACCGATGGTCTTGCCGGTCGTGATACAAGTGTAGTAGATATATAAAAAACGGTCGCCTGAAGCGACCGTTTTTTATATTGAAAAAGATTGGTTTTTGTGCTATAGTTTTTTGACTTTCGATATGTTATTTATGCCTTGGTGGTGAAACTGGTAGACACGCCAGCTTTAGGAGCTGGTTCTCGCAAGAGAGTGAGAGTTCGAGTCTCTCCCAAGGCACTAGTTATGGAACAATCCCGACTGAGTCGGGTTGTTTTTTTATTTCTCTCATCCAGTAACTAAACATAATTGCCAAATGAGAAGAGCAGTTTTGATGCGCGAGACGGGTCTCGGCGTAGGTACTGCTCGACCTCCATCACTCTTCGTCGAGGTGGAACAACAGTTCCAAAGCGCGGATCAGCTGGTAGAGGAGCGAGAAGCTCCACGCGATGGTGCCTTCGACCTCTCCGGGAGGTGCGGTCTCGACGTCGTAGTCCTTCAGGTCCAGGATGGCCCGTACCAGGCTGATGGTCAGCGTGTCCGCCGGCAGATCTTCCTGGCCGGTCAGCGCCTTGAAAGCGGAGGCGATGTCTTCCCTCAGAGTCGCCACGAGTCGGCGGGCTTCCGCCGTCGACAACTCGGCCGGGTCCCTAGAGACCATTCCGGTCGGGTCGCCTCGCCCGAAGCGCGCCCAGGCCACCTTCATGGATCCGAGCGTGCGGGTGGTCGAGAGCCCCTCCAGGACCTCGATCCAGAGGTCTGTCGCGATCCCGATCATGGGCATGGTGATTTCACCCATCTCGAGGGCCACGGCCACTTGGTCCGCGGCTTCGCTCACCAGATCCTCCCACTCGGTTTCGGTCCTCTGATCCGCAAGGGAGTATCCGTCCAGGATCTGATCGCAGATCTCGACTGCGACGAACTCCATCATCAAGTTTGGGCGATCTTCCGCGCCCGCTCCCTGGTTCGTCTGGACTTCCACGTAACGGAAGATCTCGTAGCCCAGATAGGCGCGGAGCTTCTTGATGAGCGCCAGGCTCAGCGGGGTCTCCTGTTCCTGGCGCAGGAGACTTACCATGAAGACCGGCAGCGGCGTCGTGAGAGCGGCCCGGACGTAGGCCATCGTGTCCCGACTCGTGCTGAGGGCCATGTTTGCCTCGCTGTAGTGGTGGATTTTTGGTATAGCAAAAAAAGTCACTTATGTCAATAATAGACCAAATACCTACGTAGTTGCACCGGTTGGGTCAGTCGGGAGAATGTGTGAAGAAAGAATACTCGGTCAATGATAATTGTGATATACTATTCTTGATATGGCATCAAAAACATCTCCGACGAAGCAAACAGCTCCTTGCGTTGAAGGGCAAGATGGAGTTTGTCGGCCCCGCGTTGTAAAAGCACGCAGTGACATGACTACTGCAGATGCGTCAACGTTAAAAGTTCGTTTTACGAATATTCTCAGTGGAGGAAAACGCGTTGCGCCGGAAATTATTGACGCAATTTTTGAAGATGCACTGAATCACCGTGCGAGCGATATTCACTTTGAGCCACAAGAGAAGGAGGTCATGGTGCGATTTCGCGTCGATGGAGTACTCCAACAAGTCGGCGTGATTCCAAAAGAGAACTATGAAAATATTTTAAATCGTTTAAAAGTATTGGCGCACCTCCCGACAGATGAGCATTTTAGTGCTCAAGACGGTTCAATTCGGTACAAAAAAGAAGAGTTATCCATAGACCTGCGTCTCTCAATCGTTCCGGTTCTCGACGGGGAGAAGGTCGCACTGCGATTGCTTCACGGGTACATTGGAGATCTTTCACTGGATCAACTTGGATTTTCTCAGAATGATCAGAAAATTCTTACTGCTGCATCAAAGAAACCATTTGGCATGATTCTTGTTACCGGTCCAACCGGTTCAGGAAAAACAACAACCTTATACGCACTTCTGAATATTTTAAACGAACCGGGAATAAATATCACAAGCATTGAAGACCCTGTCGAGTACAAGATTGCAGGTGCGAACCAAATTCAAGTCAACTTACAAACAAATCTTACCTTTGCCAAAGGTTTACGCTCCATCGTGCGACAAGACCCGGATATCGTATTGGTGGGAGAGATTCGCGATCGCGAGACCGCAGAGATCGCGGTCAACGCCGCATTAACCGGGCACCTCCTCTTGTCTACCTTCCACGCGAATGATGCTGCCACCTCCATTCCACGTCTCCTTGACATGGGCGTGGAGCCATTTCTCCTCACCTCAACCCTTGAGATAATCGTTGCTCAACGATTGGTACGACGTCTCTGTGAAAAATGCGGACAGCCACAAACATTTACAAAAGCACAGATGAGAGAAAAGTATCCACTTGCGGCATCCTATATCAAAGAAAACTCACTCAAAGCAACTGTTGCCAAAGGATGTTCCGCTTGTTCTGGCACAGGGTATCAGGGGCGTGTTGGAATTTTTGAATTTCTTCCAATTACACGGGAACTCCAGGATTTGATTTTAAAAAATCCATCGACAAAGCAGTTGTGGGAACTGGCACGGAAACAAGGAGCGCACTCCCTCTTTGAGGACGGAATGGATAAGGTGGCCAAAGGTGTCACAACTATTGATGAAGTCTTGCGTGTCGCTGCTCCTCCATATCTTGAACAATAATAAAAACCATGTCTTCTACCCGTTCTGCCCGCGTAAAAACCTCCGCCGCTCCTGCCCAAAAAAATACACAAGAAGCGGCGCCAAAAAGCCATGCAATCCCCTGGTATGCACGTGTTGGGATGCGCAAGGAGTCTGAATACCTATTTGAAAATCTTTCAACGCTCTTGCTTTCAGGCATGGATATTTTACAAGCCCTTGAAGGAGTAAAGAACGGCATCCGTGCCAAACGGCTGGTACAAGCCCTCAATGAAATTGAAGAAGATATCGAGGCAGGTAAGCCGTTGTGGAGTTCTTTGGAGCGAACACGACTTGCGCCTCAACATATCACGGCACTGATTCGAATTGGAGAAGAGACCGGGCGACTATCAGAGAACCTGGGCATGATCGTTGACCAACAACAAAAGGATCATCTTTTTAGAAGTCGTGTGAAAAGTGCCATGATGTATCCGCTCATGGTGTTTGTACTGGCCCTCGTGGTGAGTATGGGAATTGCCTGGTTTATCTTACCGAGACTCTCAACCGTGTTTGTCTCTCTTGACGTTGAGTTGCCATTGGTGACACGTGTGCTTATTGGCATTGGTGAGTTTATAAGCAAGTACGGGTCTATTGTCGTCCCATCCATCTTTGCAGTCATAGTATTTATAGGATACATTCTTTTTGTTCATCCACGGACGAAGCATTGGGGCCAGGCCATGCTGTTCACGCTTCCCGGAGTACGTACCCTTATTCAGCAAGTCGAGTTGGCTCGTTTCGGATATGTGTTAGGGACGCTTCTCGAAGCAGGATTACCGCTTACACATGCGCTACAGTCCCTTCATGATACAACAACAATACGCAGATATCAGATGTTATATGACCACATTCGGCAAGGGGTGGAGATCGGTGATTCGTTTCAACGATGCTTTGACTCATACGCAAAGATGAGACGACTTATTCCGATTCCAATTCAACAGATGATATTTGCTGCCGAACGTTCCGGCAACCTGTCAGTCTCCCTCCGTCATATCGGCGAGACGTTTGAAGTAAAGGCTGAGACAACGACAAAAAATCTTTCCGTTATGATTGAACCGATCTTGTTGGTGATTGTTTGGGGAGGTGTGGTGACAGTGGCTTTTGCAGTTATCTTGCCCGTGTATTCACTGCTCGGACAGGGAGGATTTTGAAGACGATATGACCAAACGAGGATTTACACTTTTTGAAATCCTGCTGGTCGTGAGCATCCTGGGAATAATAGGAATGGTTTCGGTTGTGTTTTCGGTTCGTCTATTACGTTCAAACGACCTCAACATCGCTGTTCGGCATGCGTTGAACAACATTCGTATTGCACAGACCCGTGCCCAGCTCGCTTCTGGAAATAACCCTTGGGGTGTACATATCACCTCCGGTTCAATGACACTTTTCCGTGGCAATTCTTATGTCACACGTGACCAGACACAGGACGCTGTTACCGAATTTTCTCAGCGCATCACGATTTCAGGGCTTCAAGAGGTGGGGTTCGACGTTATCAGCGGTACACCGTCCCAAAGTGGTTTGATTACCTTTACGCATGCGGATATTACTCAGCCGCGGCATCTGTTTGTGAATCCTTTGGGGCTCACAGAAGAAGTTAGATCCGGAGAACTAGAGACAGTTGCGGTAGAAGACGCATCACTCCACCAAGGAGCGCCTTCTTCACGGCAAGGCAGTACAACTATCCTTGAAGTCTACCCGCGTAACGTTGGATACAACAAACGAGCTGTTGTTCTTATAGGTCTTTCACATGTTCCTTCTTCTGCGACAATTACCAGAGCAACACTATACGCAAAACAAGTGCAAACCTTTGGGACGACGCGAACCATCGGCGTCTACCGCATAACGCGCAGTTGGAGTGAAACCGAGACAGCCTGGAATAACGCGGCAAGTACCACCATGTGGTCGACTGCTGGCGGAGATTTTGTTCCAGCCCCTACGGATACAGAAACGCTGACGTGGAGCGGAACCCTCCAGTGGAGCTCATGGGATGTGACGAACGATGTACAGGCGATGGTAAGTGGAAGCACCACAAATAATGGTTGGTTGCTCAAGGACACGAGCGAAGATGCCTCTGAGGCCTATTGGTACTTTTCGTCACGGGAAGGAAACGCGCCGCCCTATCTCCATATTGTATATGACATATAAAGGATTTTCTCTTGTTGAAGTGCTTCTTTCTTCCGCACTTTTTGCGATTATAGTCACAGGATTTCTTATTGCCATTGCTTATTCGCAACAAAGTATTGACGTCACCGGTGACCGAGTCCGTGCTCTTTTTTTGGCCGAGCAAGGTGTCGAGGCTGTACGCTCGATTCGAGATAACCAGTTTGAAAGTTTGCCTGCTGACGGTACGTATGGGTTACAGGCGTCAACAGGTACGTGGCAACTCACCGGTGTGTCAGACACAATTGATGAATTTACCCGAAGCATTACTCTTTCCAGTATCGACGCCGATACAAAAGAGGTCGCGAGCGTCGTTACCTGGCAACAAACACTCCAACGATCTGGGAGTATACGCGTCGTATCCCGACTTACCAACTGGCAAGCGGTTACAACGATTCAGTCAGATTTTTTGACTGCTGATGTAAGCGCCGCGACCACCGGAGGCTCAGGCAAATCTGAGATACTCGGTATCGAATTAGGGAACAGTGGCGATACAGATATTGTCATTGATCGAATCACTGTTGACTGGACAACACCGAATCAAAACATCCGCGAGATTTCTATTGAGAATACTATCGTCTGGTCTTCTGACGGACCCGGAACTCCTGTGAACAACCAACCTACCGGAACCGAACTGAATATTCAGGACTATACTATTCCCGCAGGTGAAGACGATGTAGATGTAACTCGTTTGTGGTACACAGGGAATATCTCCGGCAATAATGTTACGATTACGTTTATGTTCCAAGACGGATCGACAAAGTCAGTGAACATGACTTTATGAAGCGAAGAGGATTTACACTGATCGAAACACTTTTGACACTCGCCATTGCCTCGGTACTCATTTCTGTTATCGCCGGTTTTGTTCTTTTTCTTTTAGATAATCGTCTACGCACAGAGATACGAACAGATGTTGAGTTTCAAGGGATACAAACAATGGAACGTCTTCTGGCCACGGTCCGCCAGGCCGAAGCTGTTATTACCCCGGCAGTGGGAGTCAGTGCCGAAGCCATGAGTATTGATGTATTGGATAATAACAATGACCCAACAACAATAACATGGGGTGACAACACATTGTGGATGCGAGAGGGAGGAGATCCTCCTATCGCATTGACGTCACGAAACATTGTCGTCTCGTCTGTATCGTTTGAATATCGGACCACTTCAACAACACCGGGTCACGTCTATATCGAGTTTACACTCGCGCATGCAAATCCTTCCGGGCGCGCAAAATACGCATATATAAAAACATTTTATGGCTCAGCATCACTTCGATCACAATAATCACGGTTTTGCAACCTTGGTAAGCGTTATAGTTGCAGGAGCAATTGGCGGCGCTATCGCGGTTGGACTTTTGTTGGGAGGTACTGACGCTGTGGACTTGGCCGAAGCAGCGCAAGAAGCCCATCAGGCACGTGCCTTGGCAGACGCGTGTACAGAACAAGCACTTCAGACTCTTCATGACGATCTGTCATTTACAGGCTCTGTGCAGCTCACTCTATCCACCGGCACCTGTACAGCCGAGGTCTTGAATTTAGGCGGGGCACAACGGGAAGTGAGGTCCAATGGAACAGCGGTCAATACTACTCGACGGGTCCGTATCATTATAGATGCTCTTCAGCCAACGATCTCGGTTTCAAGTTCAGAAGACGTTACCTCCTTTTGAAGAAAGTGAGTATGTGGTATACTGTTCCCGTGCAGTATTTTGAGATAATATAGCGATTATCAATCATTCGTTGTTTATCATTTATTTTTTTAACCACCGTACCTATGCAGGTCCGCAACAATCGAGGATTTACCTTATTGGAAATTCTCTTGGTCGTCGCCGCGATTGCCATCTTAGCCGGTATCGTCATTGTCGCCATTAACCCGGGGCGACAGATTGGAAAGACAAATAACGCACAGCGCAACTCAGATGTCACCACCATCTTGAATGCAGTCAGTCAATATGCCATCGACAACAGCGGTTCGTTGCCATCATCGATCCCCACATCAGCAGACTGTCCCGGAGTGGCAACAAACGAGGTCTGTAAAACCGGTGGTGACTGTGCCAACCTGGTTGATCTCTCTGTCTTAACCACCAGCTCCATCTACATCCCATCCCTCCCGACTGACCCAACCGGTGCAAGTACCAATGGCGCCGGCTACCACATTGCCAAAGACGCCAATGGCAGAGTCACGGTTTGTGCTCCTGATGCAGAACAAAGTGAAACCATCAGTGTGACGAGATAATAGTACGTAAAAATATAAAACCACCCCAAGCGGGGTGGTTTTATATGTCCATACCATAAGCCGAATTTTGTGCCGCCCCCGCCAAGCAGGGCAAGCCCTGCAAAGCGGAAGGTGATGGTCATTTCTCTTGATCCTGCATTGCTGCAGAATTCTAACGAGCGAACTTTTCGAATCCCCGTTTAGGGGAAACGCTGCTCTTTCTTCAGGTAGGGTTTACCACGCGCATCCTGTCACCAGGAGGCGAGTATCGTAGGTTGATGTGGTGCATATGCGAACTCATCAATCACCGACACACGTTTCACCTTTGATCCCGATTTGCGTCGGGACTAGTATCGTCTCTGTGGCACTGTCCCTAAACCGATGTCGCCATCGGCCCGGTGGGCGTTACCCACTACCTATAAATGAAGTTCGGACTTTCCTCCCCGATGCACTCTCGCAAAGCGGGATGAATCGAGGTGACCATGTGGTATGGACAGCAAAAATATAGCAAAAAAATGAGGTTTTGTCAAGTTGACCAGAGCATGGCGTGAGTGTTACTATACGTGAGAAATTGTTATGAAACGCTTCGAGTTATTTTTCATGGTCTTGCAGGTGCCGGTCGATTTTATCGGATTGATTTTGGCGGCAGTGTGTGCGTATCTTCTCCGCTTTACCGAGTGGGCTGAGCGACTGCGACCGGTGATGTTCGACATGGCGCTTGCCGAGTTTCTCTCGCGCATTTTTTTTGTCGTGATTTTTTGGCTGGTAGTGTTTGCCTTTGCCGGCTTGTACGCACCGCGCCCGCATCGTCGATTTGCCAACGATATTAATCGCATTATCATTGCGTCATCAGCAGTCATTGGAGTGGTCGCTGTGTACCTGTTGTTTACGCAACAGTCTTTTGATTCTCGATTTCTTATTGCATCGAGCTGGATACTGGCAGTCTTTTTTGTTATTCTGGGTCGGCTTATCATGCGCGGACTGAAAGGGATTTTGTACCGCATGGGCCTTGGTCTCCGTCGAGTTGCAGTTATTGGAAATGATTCAATTGCGACTGAGTTAATTGGAGTGTTTGAACGCCGACCAGAGCTGGGGTACCACGTGGTCAAACAGTACGACACATTTAACGTAGAGACGAGAAATGCGTTATCTGCCGAGCCACTCGACGAAATTATTATGACAAATCCACGTGCGCATGAACGCGACACTTTGCGCGCATTGGAGTTCGCCAACCAACGTCACATCGGTTTTAAATACTCTGCTGACCTGTTTGCAACTTTGTCAGCAAACATGAGCATTCATCCGTTGGCAGGTGTCCCAATTATCGAGATTAAAAAGACTCGGTTAGAGGGGTGGGGGCGTGTTGTAAAACGCCTTTTTGATGTGGTGTTTAGTCTCCTGGTGATTATCGTATTGTCACCGGTGATGGTCATTGTTGCCTGTGTTATTTTAATTGAGACCGGCAGACCTGTTATTTACAAAAATGAACGGGTCGGAGTTCGAAGTCGGCATTTTTTCACTTTCAAGTTTCGTTCCATGCATCAGAAAGACTCCACCGGTGTCCAGTTTGGCACCGAGGGTAAGAAAGCAGAGCAGCGTGAAAAAAATTTGATTGCGAAGCAGAACTCAAAACAAGGACCGATCTACAAGATTGCCAACGATCCGCGGATCACGCCGTTTGGGCGCTTTCTCAGGCGTTGGAGTATCGATGAAATTCCACAGTTTTTTAATGTGTTGCATGGCGAGATGAGTATTGTTGGCCCAAGGCCTCACCAACCGCGGGAGGTCGCAGGCTATGCCAAAGAACATACGGTTGTCTTTGCCATTAAGCCGGGCATTACCGGACTTGCCCAGATTTCCGGACGTAGCGACTTGTCGTTTGAAGATGAGATGAGACTTGATGCACTCTATATTGAAAAGTGGAGCTTGTGGCTTGATGTGATTATCTCTATCAAAACTCCATTTATCTTATTTAAGAAAAGAAAAGCGCTGTGAAGATTGCCCTGGTTCACGACTATCTTGCCCAAGACGGGGGAGCTGAACGAGTCTTAAAAGCATTTCATCAGTTATGGCCCGAGGCGCCTATTTTTGTCTTGTTCCACGACAAAGGAAAGGTGGATGGATTTGAAGACGCGACAGTGAAACAGTCGTTTATTGGAAAAATTCCATTTGCAAAAAAAAGGTACCAGTGGTTACTGCCCTGGATGCCGATTGCAACTGAGCGCCACAACCTGCATGATTTTGATGTGGTGTTATCTTCCACCAGCGCATTTGCAAAGGGTGTTCTCACCAGACCTGATACGTTGCATATCTCGTATTGCCACACGCCGACACGGTATTTGTGGACCGATACGCATGAGTACATTGAAGATTTAAAATATAATCGGATTATAAAAGCATTTCTGCCGCCACTGATTCACCGTTTGCGTTTATGGGATCGCATGAGCATTGATCGCGTCGATTATTTTGTCGCAAACTCGAATACCGTTCGACAACGAATTCAAAAGTACTATCGCCGTGAAAGTGATATCATTTTTCCACCGGTTGATGTCGACCTTTTTTCGGTTGGTGACGCGAAAGACTATTATGTAACCGGCGGTCGGCTCGTTCCATATAAACGTTTTGACCTGGTTGTTCAGGCATTTAATCGGTTGGGTTGGCCATTGAAAATCTTTGGCTCCGGTCCTGAGCTTGCTCGGTTGAGAAAAAGGGCACGATTCAATATCGAGTTCGTGGGACGTGTAACAGAAACAGAAAAAGCCGATTTGTTGCGCCATGCACGAGCTTTCATCCATCCACAACTCGAGGACTTGGGAATTACGCCGATTGAATCAATGGCGAGTGGAACACCGGTGATCGCGTATGGCGTTGGCGGCGTGACAGAGACTGTTCTCCCTGGCAAGACCGGTGTATTTTTTTACCGACAAAATTGGGAGGAGTTGTTGGATGCGCTTTTGAATTTTGATCCGCATGCATGGGACCGGGTGCACATCCGAGATCATGCCTTAAAATTCAGTACAGACTCTTTCAAACGTCGTGTCAGACGGTACGTCGAAGATCGGTATGAAGAGTTTCAACAAGGACTCAATCAGTGTCAGATGCCGCTTCGTTTTGAGGAGCGTCGAAAAGAGCTGGTATGAGAATTGGAGTTGATTGCCGGCCGCTTATGGAGCAACACCGTACCGGTGTTGGGGAGTACACGTATCAGTTGATACAGGCATTGCAGTCTTTGTCTGCACCGCATGAATATATATTTTTTTCTAGCGGAATACGGAAGAGGGGCGCAACTCCTTCCTCGGTTCATGTGGCTGTGCCGAATAAGTTAGTCAGTGCCGCAACCTTTTTTTTCGACCGACCATATCTCGACAGGTTAGTTGAAAAGAAAAAAGGGAGACCGGATGTCTTTTTCTCTCCGAACTTAAATTTTACATCAGTGTCGCCGAAATGTAGATACGCATTAATGATTCATGACCTGTCTTTTGAGCTTCAGCCCAAGTGGTACACTAAAAAACAGAGACTATGGCACCGCGCGGTTCGTCCGCGCACACAGTGCCAGCGCGCAGACGCGATTATCGTGCCCTCAGAAAATACCAAACGCGATGTTGCGCATGTGTATGGTGTCGATTCTGAAAAAATACATGTTATCTATCCGGGTGTTTTTCAGGAAGACTTTGAAAAACAAAAAAAAACTTTTGAAGATGTGCGGAAAAAGTATAATCTTCCAGAGCATTTTTTTCTGTATCTCGGAACGATTGAACCGCGAAAAAATGTTGATGGGATTATCAAGGCGTTTAATCTTTTTAAAAAACAACACCCCGACCACCCGGCCCACTTGGTACTGGCAGGAGGATGGGGGTGGGGAAGTACGTTGGTGAGACGCTTGATAGACGAGACACCGAGTGTGCAGTACATTGGGTATGTTGACGCTGCAGATAAGCCGTCCTTGTATCAGCTGGCAGATGTCTTTGTGTATCCCAGCTTCTATGAAGGGTTTGGGCTGCCGGTTGTAGAGGCGATGGCATATGGAGTTCCGGTTGTAGCCAGCAACAGGTCATCTCTGCCAGAGGTGACGCAAGGCAAAGCAGCGTTGGTTAATCCGTATGATGTCGGAGAAGTCGCAGATGCCCTGCAATGGGTAACAAAGAACCCTGAGATCGCACAAAAGATTGCAGAAGAAGCAAAGCAGACTGCACAAAACTATCAGTGGCAAAAAACAGCACAGGCATTTTTATCTCTTATGTCACATATATAATATATGGAGTATAGAAAACATCGCGAACGCATACCAAAACATCTCCTCAGTTTGCTTTTTATTTACCCGCCACTTGTTCCGATGATATTCTTAGACCTCTTTTTAGAGGTATATCATCGTATCTGCTTTCCGCTTTACGGTTATCCCTACGTCAAAAGAAGTGCATACATTCGTATTGACCGACATAAGTTGTCCTATCTTCGGTGGTGGCAGAAGTTAAACTGCATGTATTGCGGGTATGCCAACGGTTTAGTGCATTATGCAACCGTTATTGCAGGGGAAACAGAAAGATATTGGTGTTCAATTCAGCATAAAAAAGTACGGGGAGAGGTTTTTTATCCGCCGGAACATCACAAAGACTTTGTTCCGTATGGCGATAAAAAGGCGCTTAACGCATTTCTTCATGAAAAATAACTATGCGCATTGGGATTGACGCACGCATGATGGGGAAGGGGTATGGAATTGGTCGATATATTGAAGAGCTGGTCGACGGACTTTTGAAATTGGATTCTCAAAACGAATACGTCTTATTTGTTCGTCCGGGAGTTGTAGAACGTGCTCGATTTTCTGGGAGTAGGTTTTCGGTTGTTGAAACTTCTGTCCCTTGGTACTCGTGGCAAGAACAGGTTTTTTTCTCCAAATTAATTAACCATGCCCGAGTCGATCTGATGCATTTTCCACACTGGAACGTTCCTTTGCTGTACCGGGGAAGGTTTGTTGTGACCATTCACGACTTAACCATGTATCACTACCCACGTCCCGAAGCGACAACACTCGGACCAGTAACATATTGGGTGAAGGACCATATTCATCGTATGGTTGTGCGACATGCCGTAGAGGCTGCGCAGCATATTTTTGTTACGAGTGAGTTTACGAAACAAGATGTGTGTGAAACCCTCGCTGTGCCTGAAGAAAAAATGACCGTGACATATCAGGCCGCGTTTGAACGGAAAAAATCAATGGTTACCTCAACGTCTACGAAACCCACCAAGCCATATATATTATATGTCGGCGCGGCCTATCCACATAAAAATATCGAGAACTTGATTCGGGCGTGGAAGATATTTACAGAAAAATACGATACTGAGCATGAGCTGGTACTTGTGGGTAAAAATGATTCCTTTTGGGACCGCTTGGTGTCTACTTTTGACATTACGCATCTTCCGCAATGTCGATACCTGGGTTTTGTGCCAGACGATGAGCTCGGCCAACTATACGCACATGCTTCGGTTTTTGTCTTCCCTTCTTTGTATGAAGGGTTTGGTCTTCCGCCGCTTGAGGCTATGGTGAGCGGTTTGCCGGTTGTCTCATCTGACAGAAGTTGTCTCAAAGAGGTGCTTGGGGATGGCGCGGCATATATCGACCCAGAAAACCCGGAAGATATAGCCCATACTCTCTATCAAGTAGTCAGCGATGCATCCCTACGTGAAGAGCTCATCCAAAAGGGGAGAAACCAGGCACGGAACTACTCCTGGGACAGATTAGTCCAACACACACTTGACGCATATATGAGGATTGGTTAGACTCGCAGTATGCCTGTCGATCTATTTTTAAAGGAGGGTTTATGCAGCATACTGTTTGCGTCTCGCGACGCGAGGTGTCAGCACAGACATCTCAGAAAAAACACGTGGCAGAAAGTGCCCCATGCATAAAGGTCGAACAACAGATAGAGGATGGAGAAGAGTTACCGCTTAGTTGGTACCTTCAAGAACTTTTGACCTTGGTTGAAAGGATCGATCGAGTACAGGACAATCTCATCATAAAGTTGATTGAACACGACGATTGTTTTGAAAAGGTGGAACGATACATGGCAACCCAGGGAGACGTGGATCTAATATTGCATCGGCAAGATACCGCCATTCACCTTATAGAAGCGTCGCATCTGTTTCAAAGTAAAACAGAACGCTGGATGAAACGAATTGAAGGTTTGATCCGAACGCAGTCGCTACATTTAAAGAAAATGCAAGAATAAAAGAAAACGTCTCCCGGTCTGGCGGGGGACGTTTTATGTTGGGAGGCACAGTTGATTCCGGAGATAACGCATGCTATACTGGCCGAGCTATCTATTTTTATGGGCGAATTATTTAAGATACTCCTCCACCAGCCTATCTTTAACGGGTTCGTTGGATTATATAACTTGATTCCTGACGTCGGTGTCGTTATCGTCGTTATTACCGTTCTTATTAAACTTGCGCTCTATCCACTGACAAACAAGTCCATCAAAGCACAAAAGTCCTTGACTGACTTGCAGCCTAAGTTGGAAGAGTTGAAGCAGCAACATAAAGACAACCAACAACAACTCGCGCAAGAGACGATGAAGTTGTATAAAGAACATAAGGTCAATCCGCTTGGGTCGTGTTTGCCCCTTCTTTTGCAGCTTCCTATTTTCTTAGCACTCTACTGGGTGCTTCGCGACGCGTTAACAAAAGATAGCTTTGACTTGCTCTATCCCTTTGTTGCGAACCCCGGCCATATCGATCCGGTCTCTTTTGGTGTTTTTGATCTGGCAAAAAGAAATGTGGTTCTTGCGGTTTTGGCAGGCTTAGCTCAGTTTTGGCAGGCAAAGATGTTCTCTCGCAAGCAACCGCCAAAGAAGGCGGGCGAGGGCGGAAAGGACGAGTCCATGATGGCCGCGATGAACAAGCAGATGTTATATGTTATGCCGGTGATGACCGTGGTTATCGGGCTCCAACTCCCGGGTGGGCTGGCGCTCTATTGGTTTTTTTCAACACTTCTTACTGCGCTTCAGCAACTCGTCTTATTTAAAAAACAGAAGGAACCGACCGTTGTCTCTTAAAATATTTTTATGCGTCTCTCGCTCAAGCAGGTAAAAAAAATGAATGTAGAGACCGTATCGCATAAAGTTCTTGGGTCTGTTGTTGACGTTATCCTGGATGTAGAGAATCATGTGGTCGTGCAGTATTGTGTGAAGTCAGGGGTCATATCCGGACATCAATATCTTATACACCCACGCCAAATCGTTCGTTTTGAAAAAAACAAGATGATTGTTGAAGATAGCGTGATTGGTACTACTGAACTTGCCCCACCACTTCCAGAAGCAGCTATGCAATAAGCCGCCAGCCAGGCGGCTTTTTCTTTTTGAGGGGATCAGCTACACTGATGAGTATATGCAGGAGCCACTTCGCCGTTCCATTATTCAAACCTTGTGTTATTTTGATATTTTTTCGTATCCGCTTACCCGGACCGAGCTTTCTTCTTTTTTGTGGTCTGACGATGGCAACGGCCATGAAAATATCTTTGATACATTGGACAAAGAATTCACACAGGTCCAGGAAAAGGGGGGGTATGTGTATTTGACTGGTCGTGAGGAGACGATCACCCAGCGCGAACGACGAGTATGGCATCTCGAACAAAAAATGGATATTGCCAGAGCAGCAATGAAAAAAATGCGATGGGTGCCGTTTGTAAAGGCAGTTTTTGTCTGCAACCAACTGCCGGTCACTGCAAAATCCCAAAGCGATATTGATGTATTTATCGTAGTTCAGACCGGACGACTCTGGTTGACGCGTTTGTTCGTTACCGGCGTGCTCAGCATATTCCAGCTTCGCCGCCACGGAGTTCGTATTGAAAATCACGTATGTCTTAGTTTTTATTGCACAGAGGACGCACTTGATCTTCAAACCATCGCATTGGATGAGCCG
>Ga0155444_135_pt9 | contig 15584 bp, 13 predicted proteins | sample RifCSPhighO2_02_FD_111892 | JGI IMG/M metagenome (GOLD analysis project Ga0155444, IMG submission 111892) | Candidatus Magasanikbacteria bacterium RIFCSPHIGHO2_02_FULL_47_14
CCCCAGATCCCGGAGACCAGCGGGAACGTGCACAGTGCAGCGATCCACCAGGCCTTCCGGTGCTTGTTGAGGTTATCGTCGACGAACGCCCTCTCGTCGGGCGTGAGCTTGGCGAGAAAGAGTCCGCGCAGGACCGAGTACCGGAGCAAAAAATAGAACGGGTCGATGCGACGCATCGTTTTCCTCCTGTGGTTTTGGTTCCGCGTAAGGGGGTAAAAAGAACGAAACAGCTTAGTATATAGTATTGAGTAAAGAATGTCAATATTAATGTCATAAATTTGTCTTTTTACTGTAAGATTTGCTTTATTTAGCAAAAAAATAAATATAAATGTTGTCAACAAACTTGACATAAAGTACAAAAACTGCTACCCTGTAACATATGGACCTAAAAAAATCTCTTACCGAACTTGGCCTCTCTGAAACTGAGGCGCTGGTGTACTTAGCCTGCCTTCAGCTTGGCGCCGGATCGGTGCTCCATATCGCGGAAACCGCAAGCCTCAAACGCCCGACCGTGTACCTTATCCTGGAAAACCTGGAACAACAGGGGCTGATCAAAAAAACGCATAAGGGTTCCAAAACACTCTTTCAGGCTGCCTCTCCGCAAAAAATCCTTCACGACACACAAACAAAAGAAAAGTTGGCACGTGAGATCTTGCCATCTTTGCAAGCAATCCATAACCTCGACCCGGAAAAACCAAACATCACCATTGCTGACGGTATCGCGGGAGTGCGTCGTACCTACCGAGATATTTTTGCCTACCTTCGCACCCACCCCAACGAAGAGCTCCTCATTTTTGGCGCACTCAAAGATGCGCTAGACTACTTTGAAAAGGAAGTTCTTAACTATTTTTATACCAGTCTTTCGGAATCAAAAAATCCGACCAGGGAGATCGGAAACGACGACGTTGAAACACGCAGATATTATCGCGAGTCCTTTCGCATTAACCCACGACACCACATCCGACTTATTCGCAACGAGGGCAGGTTTACGCAGTCAGACAATATGATCTACGGAAATACACTTGTGTTGTTTTCTTTGCGAAAACAAATTTTTGCCACTCAAATTACTTCGGCTAATATTGTGCAAACATACCGTACGCTTTTTGAGATGGCGTGGCGTTCTGCAAAAACTATTTGATTATTGTCGTATCGGCATGACGATGTAGAGGTAATCGTCACTTTCTTTTTGTTTAAACACACAGGGCGCTTCAGGGCTATTCATTTTTAGCTCCACTTCACCACTGACCATGTGCTGTAAACCATCCAGTACGTACCTGTGATTCAGCAAGATGTTATTCGTTTCGCCGATAACTTCGATACTATCAAGTACTGACTCATGTTCGCCAGTTTGTGTGCTAATCGAAGAGATCTTTAAGGTTTTTTCTTCTGCGTCTATATTAAAAGAAACTGCATTAACCCCTGTGGTCGTAAATAAACTGGCAGCCTTGATCATGGTCTGGACCAAGTCAATCGGAGCAACGAGTGTGGTCTGAAATTTTGCTGGAATAATTTGTGTGTAATCCGGGTACTGTCCGTCCACCAAGCGCGACGTTACCTCAAGTGAGTCATAACGTAAGGCTATCTGATTCTCAGTTACTGAAAGACGCACCAATTTTTCTTGCTCTTCCTTCGCAGTGCTCAAAAGACGAACAAACTCATACACCGTGCGCGCAGGCACAATACAGGCTGCCTCGTCGTCTCCCTGATCCACAGAAACCTTACTCTCTGCCAAACGATACGAATCTGTTGCCGCAGTTACCAGACCCTTGTTTCCGTTACTAAAAAAACCAAAGTACACACCGGAAAGTTCTGGACGAATATCATTTTTAGCTGCAGAAAACACAACACGTGACAAGGCGTCACGGAAGTGATCAACTGAAATTGAATACGAATGTTGCTGTTCCACCTCAGGAATCACAGGATACTCTTCTGCAGGCATGCCTTTAATTTTCGTTTTGGACCTCTCGCCGCGAATGTGTACTTCCTGCCCTTCCAGTTCCACAGTCACCAACTCTTCCCCAAGTAAAGACACGAAGTCAACGACGGTTTTTGCAGGAACAGTAAACGCTCCTGTCTTGTCCACCTTCGCGCGGACAGATGCCGTCACTGCAATCTCCAGGTTTGTGCTCACAAGAGCAACGCCTGAGTCTTGTGCCTTTATTAAAATATGGCTGAGAATGGGAAGATTACTCGGTTTTGTTGCAACTCCTCCCACAAGTTGGAGTCCGCGTAACAGGTTTTCTTTCGTACACGTAAACTTCATAATATATTTATTTAGTGGATGGTAGTAGGTAAGTGAATTGCGGGGATAAGTGGCAGTTACAGAGATAAAACGTGGTCTAATATACTTGGTATAACGTTTTGTGTTGTGTTGACGGAGGTGTGTGTTTTTTATGTGACGTTGGTGTGTGTGTTGATAAGTATTTGTTTTTGCACATCTTTTGGTATTTGTTTTGCACAGGTTTTACGGACTGTTTGCGTAAAGTTGTTGTTTGATTAACTCCAAGTCCTGTTTTAATTTGAGGTCGTCGTCCACTGAGTTTTCTATTTTTGAATGTGCGTGAATTGCGGTAGTGTGGTCTCTCCCACCGAGCTCTTGTCCAATCGCCGGGTATGACATCTGAAGTTCCGAACGTAAGAGAAACATAATTATTTGGCGCGGGAAAGAAACTTTTTTTTCTCTGCTTTTCCCCAGTACCTCTTCTACTGAGATGTCGAAAAACTTCGCAACCACGTTAACAATTTCTCTCGGTGTGATTGACTTGCGCATGCTCTGGCTTTCGAAACTCGCCAAAATAGCCCGAACGCTCTCCATTGTCGGTTCTGTGCTCTTGAGTTGGTGGAACACAGCAATTTTATTCAATGCGCCCTCGAGTTCTCTAATATTACTTTGGACTGACGTTGCGATAAGCTGAAAAATTTCGGGCGCAACACGAAAGTTTTTTTCTTGTGCTTTGGACTGGAGAATCGCAACACGGGTTTCAAGATCAGGGGCGGAGATATCCGCAATCATCCCCCACTCAAACCGACTGCGCAACCGATCTTCAAGCGCCGGAATGGCTTTTGGAGGTCGGTCACTTGATAACACTACCTGTTTTCCTTGCTGGTGCAACTCGTTGAAGGTGTGAAAAAACTCTTCTTGTGTTTGCTCTTTGCCTGCAATAAATTGAATGTCGTCAATGAGTAAGAGGTCAACGTTACGGTAGCGGTCCTTAAATTCTTTTCCGCGTCCTTCTTTGACCGCAGCCACAAACTCGTTGGTGAACTTTTCTGAACTGACGTATAAAATTTTAGTGTGAATGTTTTTGGCAAGCAAGGCGTGACCGACCGCTTGGAGCAAGTGGGTTTTACCCAAACCAACTCCACCGTAGATAAACAACGGGTTGTATGCCTCGCCCGGGCGGTCAGAAACAGCCTGGGCTGCAGCATGAGCCAGCTCGTTTCCTTTTCCTACGATAAATGTGCTAAAGGTGTAGCGAGGCTGAAGGCCGAAGTTCGTTGCCCGCTTTTGTTGGTCAGAGTGTACCGGCGTGTGAACAACTTGGACCGGAGCTTCTTGTTGCATGAGACACTCCTTTTCCTGGATATTTTTGGCGTTTTCTACCTTATATTCGATTTTTTTCACCGGTTTCCCGGTGACTCGTTCTATCGCCTTAATCAGATCAGAGTGGTACTTTTTTTCCAACCAACTTTTAGTGAATGTGTTCGGGACACAGACAACGACCTGGCCGGCGTTATATTCGCCAATGCAAGTACTGCGAAACCAGGTTGTAAAGTTAGCTTTCGAGAGTTTTAACTCAAATTCGGCCAGGACAGCCTGCCAGATTTCGTAGTTAGTCATAACGGTAAGGAGTGGTAAGGCAAGAAAATTAGAGGAACTTTTTCCATTTTATCACAGTCTGGGTAATTGAAAAATTGCTTAATAGAGCAAAAAAGTGGGTAACATGGGGATAAGGTGTGGATAGTGGGGATAATTAAAATACCGCGATTTTCATTTCTTGACAAGTGTGTTTTTTTCCTGTATACTAGTTACGTTTTTCATACACAACTATGCCTAAACGAACCTATCAACCAAAGAAGCGAAAACGCTCAAAAACACATGGATTCCGAAGACGCATGAAGAGCAAAAAGGGCCGACAAGTCTTGAAAAGACGAAGAGCCAAGGGCCGAAAGCGTTTGACGGTGTCAGATGAGAAAAAAGGAAAGCGCTTGCGCAAAACCAGATAACACGAAATCCCCCCGAAGTAGATCGGGGGGATTTTTGGTATACTGAAGTAAATATGTTGCCCCAAATCAATCGACTTACTCGCAAACGAGATTTTGAGATCGTCTTTGAAAACGGTCGGTTTGTGAGTGGCGCATTGGTGCTTGCAAAAGTCTGGCAGCCCAACCTGGAGCAGTTTCCTAAACGAGGCTACAAGGTAGACGACCTAAAATTTGGCTTTGTTGTGAGCAAAAAAGTAGAAAAACGGGCTGTGTGGCGCAACCGCGTGAAGCGACAGATGCGAGAGGTTGTTCGGCTGTTACTAAAGGAAGAACGTATCGAAAGCGGTTATTTGGTAGTGATCGTGGCCAAGTCGGAGATAATTGGACATGAGTATAATGATATTGAAAAAGATCTTCTCTCTGTGCTCCAACGAGCACGAGTGTTAAAAAAGAAGGTATGAAGGCTGCGGTTTGCTTTAGGAAACTCACACTTCTCCCCCGCTATCCGCTGCTGTGGTCTATTCGGGTGTATCAAAAGCTTTTTTCTCCGGATCACAGTATGTGGGCCAAAGTCTTCTTTCCGGACGGCTACTGTCGCTTCCACCCAACGTGCAGTGAGTACGGCCACCAGGCAGTAAAAAAATATGGGCTGGTTCGGGGTGTATTCAAGACCACATGGAGAATTTTGCGCTGCAATCCCTGGAGTAATGGAGGGGTTGATAACGTTTGACAATATTAACGAGACACGTTACTATAGACAATATGATTAAAAGCTTTCGGGACGACGAAACCGAACAGTTGTTTCGTCTGGAGGGGTCTCGGAGGGTTCCGGCCTCAGTTCAACGGGCTGCTTTAAGAAAGTTACTCATACTTGACGCAGCCACCGACCTAAGAGATTTGCGAGTCCCACCCGGAAATCACTTAGAAGCGTTACGTGGAAAAAGAAAAGGACAACATAGCGTCCGAGTTAATAAACAGTGGCGAGTTTGTTTTGTGTGGAAAAACAGCAATGCGTTTGATGTAGAGATCGTAGATTATCACTAAGTAATATGAGCAAAATACTTCGGTTTCAGCCGGTTCATCCGGGAGAAGTTCTCAACGAGGAGTTTTTAAAGCCGCTTGGAGTTACCCAATATCGACTGGCCAAAGACATTGCAGTTCCGGCGCGACGAATTAACGAAATTGTTCATGGTGAGAGAGCCGTTAGCGCCGACACCGCTCTTCGTTTAGGTCAATACTTCCAAATGTCAGCACAGTTTTGGTTGAATTTGCAGACCCGGTACGACTTGCAGGTGCAGTCACTAAAATTGGCTAAAATTTTGAAGAGAGACGTCCGAATTTTTGAACACGTTCGTTGACCTCTTATTCTTCCCGTAAAGCATTGATCGGGTCCAGTGACGCTGCTTTTTTGGCTGGGTAGAGTCCAAAAAATAAACCTACGAGCGTTGAAAAAGACACACTCAGCACTACGGAAAACCAGGAGATTGAAAACTCCCATGTAAGACCTTGCGACCGGGCGCCGAGGGAAATAAAAAAGGAAATCGCTGCTCCGATAACGATGCCAAACAAGCCCCCGATGACGGTAATGATAACCGCTTCGACCAAAAATTGAGACAAGATATTGCGGTCTGTAGCACCGACTGACTTTCGTAAGCCAACCTCAAAGGTTCTTTCAGCCACCGAGACGTACATCACGTTCATAATTCCCACACCACCCACAATTAAAGAGATCGTTGCGAGTGCAACAAGAAGTCCGGTGATTCCTTTAAATATGGTGTCAACCAGAGAGAGTGCTTCGCTCATAGTGGTCACAGAAAAGTCGTCTTTGTCCGGGTTGGAAACGTTGTGTCGTTCTCTAATAACTCCACGGATTTCTTCTGCGACCGCCTCGGGGTTCGCTTCTTTTTTCATTTGGGCAATGATCCACAACACGTGACGCACGCCCATGATGTCTCTCTGGACTGTGGTAAGAGGAATGTAGATAATCTCGTCCATGTTCATGAATGCCGTTGACCCAAGGGACTCCATAACGCCGGCGACTTCGTATGTTTTTCCGTCAATGGACACGGTTTTTCCTACCGCCTCATCGTTTCCAAATAAAATGTCCCGAATGTCTGAACCAAGGACCACAACATGCACCCCGCTTCGGTCGTCGGCGTCTGTAAAAAAGTCACCTTCCACTACTTCAGATTTGTCGATGCCATGGTACTCGGGGGTAACACCAAACACTGTCACTCTTTTTTTCTCTTGTGCGCGTGAAGCAACGACTTGGCTGGTAATTCCAGCGTATGCAGCATGTATGGCCGAGATATCTTTTACCGCTTCCATGTCATCTTGGGTCAGTGTTGTTATGGTCACTCCCCGTGCCAAGGCATTTGAGTTTTCCTGAGAATTTTTTTGAGTCGAGGGAATCTTGACCTCAATATCAATCCAGTTATCGCCAAACGACGAAACCTCGCTTAAAATCAGAGACTTCATGCCGTTGCCTGCAGATAACACGATAATGACCATGGCAATTCCAATCATAATTCCGAAAACGGTCAAAGAACTTCGCGCCTTGGTTTTGCGAAAGGTTTGTAAGGCAAGGGTGAGAGGAAGAAGGCGTTTATTCATAGCGGAGCGCAACAATGGGGTCGAGCTTGGAAGCACGTCGTGCCGGAACAATGCCGAATACTAACCCGATACATGCTGCTGTGCCTAAACTTACCAGTACTGCCGGAAGTGAGATGACAAACGTATATGAGTAACCGAGTGAGTTGACGACAAGTGCGATGAGAAGTGAGATGACAACACCGGCGACAAGACCAACCACACCTCCAAGCAACGTAATCACAACGGTTTCAATAAGAAACTGCCGCAGAATGTCTGAGTCGCGCGCACCGGCAGCCTTCCGCAGGCCAATCTCTTTGGTTTTTTCTTTCACAGCAATCAGCATAATATTCATCACACCGACTCCGCCAACAAATAACGCAATAGCAGCAATTGCTACCAAAAAATAGCGGATCGCGTTGGTCACGGTAAGAATAATATCGAGCGCATCCGAGATGTTGCGAATGGAGAAGTCTTCTTCGCCATGTCGTTCAAGAAGTGTCTGACGAACTTCTTCTACACTTTGATCGAGATACTGTTCGTCACTCACCTTCGCGCGTAAAAAAGAAACGTGACGAACTCCCAGGAGCCGGTCCTGAGCGACAGAAAGCGGAACCAGCGCTGCGTGATCAACGTCTTCAAATGGTGAACTTCCTTTGGGTTCCATGATGCCGATAACTCGAAAAGAGACGTCACCGAGCGTGACTGTTTGGTTTAGTGCTGAGCTATTTCCAAAAATTTCTTCAGCCATCGACGAACCGAGCACCATGACTCTGGCCCCGGATTTTTCCTCTTCACTCGTAAAAAAAGCGCCGTCCGCGATAGTAACATTTTCTACCTCTGCGTAGCTTGGCAAGGTGCCGGTAAAGGTAACTGACTGCTGTGCACCTTTCCACGATAGAACCTTGTTTCCAGAGATATACGCGTTCACCGTTTTGAGATGTGTGACGTTTTGCGCGTTCAGAAGAGCTTCTCCGTCTTCGCGCGTGAGCGTTGTGACCATAATTCCCATTGCCTGTGCCGGCGGTCCATCTTCCTCTGAGGCACCAGCTAAAATCGCGATTTGATCTGTGCCGCGAGTGGCAATTTGACTCACTATAATACTTTGCGCACCGGCGCCCACAGACATAACGAGAATCACGGCAAAAATACCAATGATAATGCCGAGCGTGGTAAGGAATGTGCGACGTTTTTGTACAAGAAGGTTTTTGAAAGCGATATGAAGAAGAGTAGTGAACGACATATTATTTTTGCAACATGCCCTGTTTGGCAAAACGGCGGTTGGTTATTTGCGTATCTGACCCGATGACACCATCTTTAATGCGAATTACTCGTTTAGCATGGTCAGCAGTGTCTTGTTCGTGGGTCACCATGACAATCGTACGTCCCTGGTCGTTAAAATTTTGAAGAATGGTAAGAATTTGATTGCCGGATTTTGAGTCGAGGTTCCCGGTTGGCTCGTCTGCAAATACAACGTCAGGATTATTAATAATGGCACGCGCAATGGCGACACGTTGTTTTTCCCCACCGGACAGTTGGTTGGAAAGATGGTGTGTTCTGTGTTCGAGGCCAACCGCCTGGATTGCTGCGATTACCTTCTCTTCTTGAAATGGTTTGCGACTATATAAAAGTGGCAGCGCGACGTTGTCGAATACAGAGGTCCGTGGCAACAAGTAAAATGACTGGAACACAAACCCCACACGTTCGTTTCTCATGATAGCAAGCGCGTCACGGTCCAGCTGTGAAACATCCTGGCCGGAAAAAAGATAGGCACCGCTGCTTGGTTGGTCCAGAAACCCCAGGATATGCATCAGCGTCGATTTGCCAGACCCGCTCGGCCCCATTATCGCGACAAAGTCACCCTTTTCAATGGTAAGGTCGATGTCAGTCAACACCGAAGTTTCCACATCGCCGTTGATGTATTTTTTTGAGAGGTTTTCTGTTTGGATGAGCGGGGACATAGTTATTTTGTCTCTTCTTTCAAAAATGTAACCACTAGGTCACCTTCTGAAAGCCCGGAGGCAACCTCGATCAGGCCGTCATTACCGCGCAAACCTGTTGTAACTTCTTTTTCTTCGAACGAGCCTGTCTTTTGGTCTGTCACAACGCGCACGATTTTCTTTCCATCTTTTTCCAGAATCGCACGTTGCGGAATTACGACGACGTTTTCTGCCTTGTCTGTAAAGACCTCTATGTTTGCAGTCATGCCCGGTTTGATTGAGTGATTTTCTGGCAGGTTAACAAATGAAAGTTTTGTCTTGTAGTATACGACCCCGGAGATTTCTGTTTCTGCCGGGTCGACATGTTTTACAATAGCTTCAAATGAAGTGTCTTCACCCAGTGCGTCAAGTGTTACCTTTGCCATGTCATCCGGAGATATTTTTGCAACGTCAGCTTCAGAGATGTCAACTTCAACAGTCAATTCGGGCGACAGAATTGTCAGTACCGGAGTGTTCGCTGAGACGACCTCCCCCACTTCTACTGACAGCGTCGAGATCACACCATCGACCATGGCAATGAGCTTTGTCTTTTCGTATTCTTTTGCGCGGTCAGCAACAATCGCCTGATTGCGTCGCACGTCGGCTTCGTACGAGGCAAGGTCAATTGAACGAGGTGGTGCAACGACAGAGGCGTGCCCCGCCTGTGTTTGGAGAAGAGCCGCGCGCTGCACCGCAACCGCGGCCTCTGATTTTCTGACCTGGATTTCAGCATCTTGCTTCGCAGTCTCAACAGCAGTCTTTGCTTTGTCATAGGCGAGCTCGTATGAAGACAGTGAGTTTCGCGCTCCGTCAGTTGCTTGTTTTGAGGTTGTAAGACTGGCGGCAGCAGTGTTTACAGAACTTCGCGCGCTATCGATGTCAGACTTAAGAGAACTCAACTCTGACTCAGTGAGGTCGTCTCCGGAGATGGTTTTGTCAAGAAGTGCTCGCGTGTCGAGCAGCGCCTTTTGTGTTTTTTCAATAGCAGCTTCCACTGACTCGGTCTTTTGGTCCACAACCGTGTGTGGGGTGCTCTTGGTAAGTATTGTTACAGCATTTTCAACACTGTCAACCGATGTGCGAGCTTCTTTGTACGAAACCTCGGCACGAAATTTTGTATTTACGTCCAAGACGCCCAGAAGCGATTCAAATGCGTCGTTCGCGCTGCTGTTGTCGACGCCAAGAGTTTCGTCTGCAACACCTAGTTTTGACGATAGTGTCGCAACCGTGCTTTTTAACGTATCGATTAAGTCCTCGTATGCGTCAGTGACGAGCTGACTGTCCTCCCCGCCCTGCACCAGCCGCAAGTTATTTTCTGCAGTGAGCAGGGTATTTTCTGCTTGCTCCACAGATGCGTTCGTCGACTGTTTGGTTTCTGTGAGAGCCGCTTCTGCTTGGGCAAGAGATGCCCGAGCCTGTTCAACAGTAGCGTTTGATTTTTGTCGCTCTTCGTTTGTTGCCCCGGCTATCTGTTGTGATAACACGGCACGTGCCGCGTCAAGGCTGGCTTTGACCTGGGCGAGGGCCAATGCTTCCTGTGTACCTTCTATAGATGCGATTACCTCTCCTTTACGAACTTGGTCTCCCACCTTTTTTAAAATAGAAGTCACGGCGCCGGTTTTTTGCCAGCCATACTCGACTTTGAGGGAGCTGACGACGGTCCCGGTCTCAGTCACTGACTGGGTGAGGGTTTGCCGCTTTGCTTCTGTGGTAGAGATTTCCGGTGGAGCCTTCTTTTGGCTCTTTGCCACAATACCACCTACCACAATCAGACCAATAACGGCAGGAATCCAGAATTTTTTGGTGCGAAACAGGTGTGGTATGGGCATAAGAAAAGCAAAATTTATCTAGTTTTAGCCAAATTATTATTATCACTCTTGTGAAAGGATTGACAAAAGTGGTGTTTTCTGCTATACTATGCGGTTCTCAATTGGATGGGCTACGGCCTCATCTATGCGAGACGCATCGCCACGACTTCGAACCCCGGATACGATCACCCTACGAAAGCGAGGTTTTCATGAAGTGGCTTCTCATCTCCGCTCTCCTCGGTGCCGCCGGCGCGACTGCGACGATCAACCGGAGCTCGGGCGACAAGCCCGGCGCGGTGATCGGCGCGCACACCACCAGCGGCCAGGCGCTTGCCGACAACTTCGGCGAGCCGAAGGTCTGCCGGAACGGTAAGTACGCCGCCCCGGGTGGCGTCTGCCCCTGAGCGAGGCGCGGAGACGGTCCCGGCGGCCTGCAGCATCCCACATGGGAGTGCAGGCCGCCGGAGACCAACACATTAACTTTTCAAGAACGACCGAGCTGGTTGTTTTTTGTTTGCTTACTGGTTGATAGGAGGCGTGTATGTTTCGAGGAAGCTTGCGCAGGCCGAGCGGGCATGGTTCCTCGAAACAATCGGGGAGAGCGAGGCCGAGCACGGAGCGACGCGCGGCACGCTGGGCCGCGTGATCGCGTTTCCGAGAGACGTACACGCCTCCTAATCAATTTCAATGAGCTTCATCCGACTCGTCTCCCCTTTTACAACCTGAATCCGCGACTTGGGGATGTTCCATGTTTCAGACAACAAATCAACCAATGCCTTATTCGCAGCCCCATCAACCGGCGGAGCGGTCAGGCGCACCTTTATTGTATCATCATTCACAGTGCCAATCACCCGGTTCTGTTTTGCCCGGGGCACCACTTTTACTGTAATACGGCGCATACTTTGTGGCAACAAAATCCCCTCGCCAAGCGGGGGGATTTGAAAGTTATTTTTCTTCTTTTTCCAAAATCTTTTCTTTCAGCCAGTCAATGACTTTTTTATTCTGTACTGTCATGGCAATCGAGTCTCGTACCTCTGGGCGTTTTAAATTCTCTAACGCCTCTTCGTTTCCTTGGTATGACCCTTTGATAATTTCGATTTCCTTTTCCAGTTCTTCGTCAGTGGCCTTCAAATTTTGTTCAATCGCAACTTGTCGTGATATCAGCGCTGCCTTGCCGCGTTTGGTTGCCTGGTCGGTAAAGTCTTTGTAGAGCTCGTCCTCTTTCTTTTTGATGTCCTGAAGATACTGTTCAATGCTTATGCCATTTTTGTCCAGGTCACGTTTGAGTTCATAGAACATGCGGTGTTTTTCAGAGTCGATCACCAGCTCCGGAATCTCGTCAAATGTGGTTTTTTCAATCAGTTTTTCCAAAATTTCAACCTCTGCGCTCTGGTCTGCCTTGCGCTTTGCCTCTTCGTATAGGTTGCTTTTGATCAGCTCCTGCACCTTTTCAACGCTCTCCTGGCCAAGGCGTTTTGCAAAGTCAGCGTCCATTTCAGGCAATTGTCGTTCGTAGACGTCTTTTACGTTCACAGTGAAGTCAACTGTCTTGCCTGCCAAGTGTTTTTGGTAATGGTTTTTGGGAAAGTCCAATTGAAATTTTTTCTCGTCTCCTTTTTTCAGACCTGTAACATGTTCGTTAAAACCGGGAATGTAGTGGTCCTCACTTAAGTATACCTGGTAGTCTTTGGCCTGCCCGCCGTCAACAGGGACGTTATCTAAAAACATGTCCATATCGAGCACAAGCTTGTCTGTCCCCTCTGCTTTGCCTGACTTGATCACCTCTTTGGCTTGCATGCCGCGTATGGCGTCGACTGTTTCTTTAATATCTTTATCTTCCACCTTTTTTACCACCTTTTTTACTTTGATGTCTTCAATTTTAGGAAGTTTTATCTTTGGGACCAAAGCAACCACCGCCGTGTAGACGAAATCATTCCTCGGGGCAACTTTTTCAACGTTAACTTTCGGCATGCCCAAAACTTCCAGTTTTTCCTGTTGCAGCGCCTCGACATAGGTTTTTTGCACAATCGGCTCGATTGCCTCTTGCAGGATATTCATCTCACCGACTTCCCGGGCAATAACATCATACGGCGCGTGTCCCTTTCTAAATCCCTTCGTCGCAACCCGGGCAGAGATCCGTTGGGCCGCTTTTTCCATAAAAGGCTTATATTCTTCGGCCGGGACAGTAATTGTTAGCTCTACTTGTGACTGGGGGAGTTTTTTGGAGGTGTAGTTCATAAAATATTTTTAGGATCTATAGCATAGCGAAGGTAAGCCAAAAAGTCAATCCGTAACCATAAGCCTACCATTTTTGACCGAAATATGGTACCATGGATCTACGTCTGGCTTTGGAGAAATCCAAAGCTCTTTCGTCTATGAAGTATTACGGCTATAAGTTTTTGCTTTCAATACTCCATCTCTTTGTCTATCTCAAGAGGGGTTTTTTTTGGATAGGACAGAGGATTCTGACTTTTCTGAAAAAGATAAGTGGTATCTATACACGGACATTGGGTTTGAAGTTTTATAAGCTCTCTGTTTGGTTCAAAAAAATTTTTGATAAGATCCGAATTCCGTTTGACAGTCGATTTGTAGAGTTTATCGGCAGCCGCGGCACACTCCAGGTTGTGTTTTTTTTAATCATGGGGGTGGTCATGATTCCCCATAGCACGCTGTATAGCCGAGACGTCAAGAATATCCCGGGACAACAGACGTTGTTATATCAGTTGATTGGTCCGGGAGACCAGGACTTCCCTTTTCAAGAAATAGATGTTGAAGAAGTTGCAGTGGTGAACACGGCAGAAACCGATATTCCGGCGTGGAAGCAAGGCTCAGCAGGCGCAGATAGTATGAACAGCCAGTTCACCGGCTCTCGGCTGTCTCCGGAGCAGATGGTCGGAGTGAGTTTTGGTGGTTCGGCAGTCGCAAAGCCGAGTATTATTCCAGGCGCAACAGTCGCGCCAGGCGCTGTAGAGGAAGGGTCGCAGCGAACCGGTATTGTGGAGTATGAAGTACAGTCAGGAGATGTGATTGGCAGTATCGCTGCGCGGTTTGGAGTAAGCATTGAGACGGTTTTGTGGGCAAACAACCTGTCGTTGCGCTCCTATATTCGCCCCGGTGACAAGTTAAAGATTCCACCTGCAAGTGGCGTACTCCATGTTGTAAAATCCGGAGACACTGTCTCCAAGATCGCGCGTACCTATAACGCCGAAGTAGATGAAATTGTGAAGGCGAATAAGCTGCAAAAAGACGGGGCAGATATTGTTATCGGAGAAGAGCTGTTTATCCCGGGTGGAGAAAAACCGGTGGAACGGCGTGTAGTCGTCGCCACCCCGTCGCGTGCATTGCGTGAAGTGGCAGCGCCGCCACCATCAGTCAGCGCACCTGCAGGTTCCGGATACCTTTGGCCAACCAGTGTTCGCCATATTACGCAGTACTTTGGTTGGAAACACACCGGCGTTGACATCGCAGGACCTGTCGGCACACCACTCTACGCGTCCAAAGCCGGAACTGTGATTAAGTCACAGTGTGGCTGGAACGGCGGATACGGGTGTTACGTTATCATTGATCATGGCGGCGGAGTCAATACACTTTACGGCCATGCGTCACAACTGTACGTTTCTGTAGGAGACGCAGTTGAACAAGGCCAGGTTGTTGCTGCCATGGGTTCAACCGGACGATCGACAGGCCCACATCTCCACTTTGAAGTTCGTGTGAGTGGCGCCCGTGTGAATCCACTCAAGTATACACGTTAAGTATATTTTTCTCTTTTTCGAAATTGAAGTGCTTCAGCTACATGAGGGACTTCAATTTTTTCTTTCAGGTCAAGGTCAGCGATTGTCCGGGCGACTTTGATGACTTTGTGTAAGCTTCGCCCGGAGAGATATAAATTTTTTCCGGCTTGTTGCAAGAACGTCAAAACAGGAGGAGGCAGTGAACAGAACCGTTGTATATCTCGCGCTCCTATGTCGCTGTTCGTAACATAAAGAGTTGCTTGAAACCTGTTTTGTTGTTGTGTTCTCGCCAAGTCAACTCGTTTGCGAACCACCTCTGAAGGTTCAGCCTGTCCCGTCTCAGTTAACTTATGTATGTCCACCCGCGGGACTTCGACGTGAAGGTCGATGCGGTCGAGAAGCGGGCCGCTCATCTTTTTTTGATAGCGAGAAATCTCTGCTACTGAGCACAAACATTCTTTCTCCGGATCGCTTGCAAACCCGCACGGACACGGGTTGTAACTTGCAATAAGCGTAAATCGTGCCGGATATTGCACCCGACCATGGGCACGGGAGATATGTACGACGCCACCTTCGAGTGGCTGGCGCAAGCTCTCGAGCACGCATCGCGGAAACTCAGGGAGTTCATCTAAAAACAGAACACCGCGGTGTGCCAGCGACACCTCCCCCGGCTGTGGTCGCGCTCCGCCGCCAACCAATGCCACCAAACTGGCACTGTGGTGAGGCGTGCGGAACGGCCGTTGCAAGATGGTCGGTGTGTCTTTTGGAAGCAAACCGGCAACTGAATAAATTGCAGTTACCTCAGTAACTTCTTTAGTTGTCATTCGCGGCAAAATCGATGGGAATGCAGTGGCCAACAGTGTTTTGCCAGATCCGGGTGGGCCGGAAAACAGCAAATTGTGGCCACCGGCTGCAGCGATCTCAAGCGCTCGTTTTGCAAACGGCTGCCCGGCTATATCTGCCATGTCCACAGTGTGCGTTTCACCGCGAGGTATGTCTGTAATCGGTTGGGTAGGCGCCGGTGCAATCTTTTTTTGTCCGGTAATGTGGTGTATCAGTTGTGTAAGTGACTGTATCGGATAAATATCTATTCCTTCAATAATCGAGGCTTCAGCGACATTTTCTGCTGGAACAAAAAAAGCCGTGTACCCGCGGTCTTTTGCAAATAAAGTTATGGGAAGTACGCCTGGAACAGGGCGAACCTGTCCGTTAAGTGCCAGTTCACCAACAAATAATGCACGCGACAGGTCGAGTTGTGTTTTTTCGCTTGC
>Ga0155444_137_pt5 | contig 15011 bp, 14 predicted proteins | sample RifCSPhighO2_02_FD_111892 | JGI IMG/M metagenome (GOLD analysis project Ga0155444, IMG submission 111892) | Candidatus Magasanikbacteria bacterium RIFCSPHIGHO2_02_FULL_47_14
TGGGGTCGTATCCAGCTGCTGCCACAACATGAGGATGCATAAGACCGCAGCCAAGCATCTCCATCCATTGCTCCTTGCCATGTTTGTCGATGTACTTCATGTCCAGCTCAAATCCGGGTTCAACAAATGGAAAGTAGCTTGGACGTAGACGAACTTCCACATCTCGTTTATACAACCCTTGCAACAGTGATTGAATCACGCCCACCAAATGTCCAATATTAATATCTCGATCCACCATGAGTGACTCAAATTGGTAAAAGGTGTGCTCATGTTTGGCGTCTGTTGCCTCGTTTCGGAAACACTTTCCAGGATACACGGCTCGGACCGCTTTGGTTCCTTCCTGGTTGTACTTGCGCATCAGGCGTACCTGCATGTTGGAGACATGAGAACGCATGGCCCAGGTCGGGTGATCTTTGATATAAAATGTGTCTTGCGCATCACGAGCAGGATGGTGTGGAGGGATGTTCAAAGCCTCAAAGACAAAGTAGTCGCTCTCCAGTTCCGGCCCATCTTCCACAAGGAAGCCCATGGATAAGGCGACATCCTCTAACTCCCAGCGTGCCCGGGTCATGGGGTGGAGGTGCCCCATTGGTTTGGGTGAAAGTGCAGGTTGCGTGACATCAATATTTTCTACGACCAAGTGCGTCGAGCTGCCGGCAGAAGTCAACGTATGTTTTTTTGCCAAGAATAGGCGAGTGAGTCCTTCTTTTAATGCGTTTGCCTTTTGACCAGCCTCACGTCGTTCTGTATCGCCCATGTCTTTTAATGACTTCATGAGATCGGTCAACAAGCCGGACTTGCGCGAAAAAAAACGATGGTCAATTTCTTCCAACTCTAAAGGTGTTGTGACATTCTTCATTGCTTCTTCAAATTGTTGTTTGATCCTTTCGATCATCTCTTGCATATCTCGGCAAAATTTCAGAATAGATGAACAATATCTCTGAACGTGACTACCACTATGAGAATGAGTAGTAAGACAAAACCAATGGTATGTGCAGCCTGCTCATATTTGAGCGGTACTGGTCTTCGGAATATCTTTTCAATGATGATAAATAACAATCGACCTCCGTCCAACGCAGGGATAGGAAGTATATTCACAGCCGCTAAGCTCAATGATATCATGGCCGCTACATTTATAAAATAATGGATTCCGAGGGCTGCACTTTGACCGACAATAGAGGCAATTCCGACCGGGCCAGCCACATCAAAGGCCAGTCCTTGGCCTACAATTAAGCCTTTGATTAAAAAGTAGAAGGAGATAAAGATATTTACGAGTGAAATTCCGGCTGCATAAAAACCGCGGAAGAATGCTGTATACCAGGGGTAACGAACCACACCCGCCTCTGCCAACACAATCCCGAGTCGTGCGGGTTCGCCTTCTTTGACAACCGTTGGAGTCAAGGAAAGTGTTTGCTGCTGTTTTTCGCGTTCAATGACCACAGCAAGCTGTTCTGTGTTATGTTCGCGCACATAAGAGATCATCTGTTCAGTGCTGGTGATCGCCACATTATTTATCGAAACGATCACATCGCCAAACTGAATGCCTGCTTGTTGCGCCGGCGAGTCATTTTCAAGTTGTTGGACCAACACACGTGCCGGCTCGACGATAATCGCGTCTTTTCCAATACGGTCACTGATTTCAGCCGGAAGTCCAATAAGGAAACCAAATCCCAGAAGTACGGCTGCCAACAAAAAGTTCATGGTCACGCCTGCGACCAGTACAATGGATTTTTTCCAAGTTTTTTGAAAGCCAAAGCTGTCCGATTCATTTGTTGCCTCACCGTTTTCACCTTTGATTTTGACAAAGCCACCAATCGGAAGCCAGTTTAAAGAGTAGAGCGTTGCCGGATATTCTTCTTCTTTTTCTTCGCCTCCAACAATATTCGCTAAGTTGGACTGAGTTTTTTTATCACGATTTTTTTTGCTGACACGCACAAAAACCCATTTTTTTGTTTTTGGATCTTTATAGATACCACAGGCGCGGGGAGGGAAACCAAGACCAAATTCATAGACCCGCATCCCACTTTTTCTGGCAGTAATAAAGTGTCCAAACTCGTGCACAACCACCAAAACACTCAAAACAAGGATAAACAGCAACGCAGTGACCATAATTGACGAAAATAAGCGGAATTTCTATAATATACTCACTTCCTAAGTTGTGATAGTATGTCACAGGAAGGGGAAGAAGACAAGAAGAAATAGTCACTAATTTTATTCTATGGGTATAGTTGCTTGGATCATTTTGGCAGTAGTAGGTTTGTTCGCGTTGTGGTTGATTTCCCTCTACAACGGCCTTATTCGGGCAAACAATCGTGTGAAGGAGTCTTGGAGCGATATTGACGTTCAGCTCAAGCGTCGTCACGATTTGATTCCAAATTTGGTGGAAAGCGTGAAGGGGTACATGACACATGAGCGTCAACTGTTGGAAAACATTACAAAGGCACGTTCACAGGCGATGGAGGCACAGAAGGCAGGAGACACCAAACAGTTGGCAGCTACAGAAGGTACTTTGGGACAGTTGTTAGGTAATTTGCGCATTCAAGTTGAAGCCTATCCGGATTTGAAGGCGAATCAAAATGTTGCCCAACTTATGGATGAACTGTCAGACACGGAAAACAAAATTCAAGCATCACGTCGCTTTTACAATGGGATGGTGCGTGACTTTAACACGAAGATTCAGACCTTCCCAAATAATGTCTTTGCAGGCATGCTGCATTTTAAGGAGTATGAGTTTTTTGAGATCGCAGACGCCAGTGAACGTGAGAACGTGAAGGTGCAGTTATAAGGTATGTACTCGCAAGTTGACTCAAATATTCGAAAAACACGGATTCTCATTGCCTTGTTTTTCGGATTTGTCATTGGTATCGGCGTGTTCATGAATCAATACCTTGGGTATGGATATGAAACCATCGTCATTGCCTTGGTCGTTTCACTCTTCATGTCCTGGTTGTCATACTACCACTCAGACAAAATCGCCTTGCGGTCTACAGGTGCGCATGAGATTTCCAAGGAAGGTAATCCATACGTCTATCGAATGGTAGAGAACTTGTGCATTACTGCAGGCATGCCGATGCCAAAAGTGCATGTGATTGATTCCCCGGCATTAAACGCCTTTGCCACTGGTCGTGACCCGGAACACGCTTCGATTGCTGTAACCACAGGGATTGTGCAAGCTCTGGAGAACGAAGAGCTGGAAGGAGTGATCGCCCATGAACTCTCACATGTCAAAAATTACGATATTCGTGTCATGACCATTGTGGTTGTACTTGTTGGCGCCATATCGCTTTTGGCTGATATGTTTTTCCGTATGCATTGGCTGGGTGGCGGGCGACGCGAGAGTCGCAATAACGGTGGCGGAGCGTTGGCCTTGATCGGAATTGCATTGTTAATTTTGTCACCGCTTATCGCTGAACTGATCAAACTTGCGGTGTCACGAAAACGAGAGTACCTGGCTGACGCATCCGGTTCACTGTTGACTCGGTATCCGGAAGGATTGGCTCGGGCGTTGGAAAAGATCTCTCAGTCATCTGAGACTCTGAAAACCGCAAATGCAGCGACTGCACACTTGTTTATATCCAATCCGTTTAAGGGGCGATCTTTCAAAGGACTTTTTTCAACACACCCACCAATTGAGGAACGGATTAAAAAACTTCGTGGCATGGCATAACATACGTATATGCACAAACTTGGACTTGAAGCAGAGTTTATTTTTTTGAGAAGAGACGGTTCTGCCACAACACGCAAGGATATTCTGGGTGTTTGGAATTACTTTATTCAGAAAGGGTGGAAAGAAAAACGGGATCCATATAATAACGAACTGCTTGGTGTCAAAAGACAGACAAAATATGGGCCGCTTATCATGGATAACGACGGGTCGGCGATTTTACTTGAGGTTGCCTGGCCACCATACCCTGACCTTGGTATATTAAAACGAGAAGTACGTGCGTTGATTCGAGATTTGAACTCATATTGCGGTGAAAAATATCGTATTATTGGCTATGGCTGTGCACCTTTTACCAAAGAGGGAACACCTGCACTGACACCAAAAGGATACTATTCAACACTACTGAAGTTGGTGAGAGGTGCGAAACCAATGTGGCCGTTTTATATTTGCGGCGCCCTACAGGTCAATATTGGTGGGACGCTTCCTGAGCTTCTTCGAGCATACAACACCTTTGCAGCCTTGACCGGTATATTTTTTGCCCTCGGAGCAAATGCGTCCATGTATGACAACAAGCGAACTCGGTATCGTGATGTGCGCGGTCACGCCTATGATGCGCTGGGTCCATACCTGAAAAAGGGATACCATGTTACCACTGGCATACCTGAACAGCCATTTCGATCGTGGAAAGAGTACTTTCTTGATTTGTTGAGTAGGCCGGGTCATTTACTCACCATTGGTGATCATATTGTTGAGGTACTTGACCCGGCACCGCTGATCGAGGTTTTGCGATCCAATAAACCAATTCGAGTGAGAGAGGTTCCCAAAACTTACTTTGCATCTTCTGCCGAGAAGAAGGAGTATGAGCGGACCCGGACCAGAATTATTCACCTCGAAGCTAGGGATATTGGACTTATCCAGTCATTATGTTGGAGAGACGATCGTTTGAAATTTGCATTTCAGCCAGAGGTGGATACAAAACACTTTGTCAAAGCGATACAGTCGTCTGCCGGAACATTTGAGAAGTTTTTAGAAAAGAACCTATCCAATGCCTATGTGGAGATTCGACCTGTTGCATTGCAGCAGCCAAATGATTTTTTGGCTCTGCCGGCTTTTGCACTTGGTATCATGCAGAACCTCTCGGCGGCAGAAGTATATATCAAAAAATATCCCTGGAGTTTTTGGCGTGAGTTACGAACAGCTGCCTATACAAAAGGAGTGCAGGCAAGCCTTGGTCACATCCCAATAACGAAGTTGCTCCTGCCTGTATGTCAGATTGCTGAACAAGGTCTCAAAGATCGGGCAATGCATGAGGAAAAGTTATTGGCTCCGCTGTACGAACGTATAGAAAAACAATATACACCGGCTGATGTTGCGGAAAGAATTTTCGTACAACAAGGAAAGAAGGCTTTCTTAGAGGCACTGACCTTTGCCCCGGAAAAAATTTATTGAAAATGGAGGCCATGTATCGAATCATGAAATAATGGTATACTGGATGAAAGTGATCTCCGTATATGTGGATTTTGGTTTTTCAACGGTTGTTGATTGATTTCTTCATCGATATTTTTTACTTTCCAGTTTGGTGGTATTCTGCCGGCGCCAAACGGGTCTTGATCGGTTGCTGGCATCTTATTCGTGAGGCAAATATCTCCATGGCGCCTGGTTTGTGGTTGAAAAACATCTTTGTTCCGATGTTTGGACAACGTGACTGGCAAGGAAGAATTATGAGTTTTTTTATGCGCTTGGTGAATGTCATTGGTCGTGGCATCGCCCTGTTTATTTGGAGTGCAGCTGTGTTTGTGCTCTTTTTTGTCTGGTTAGGTTTCCCGATTTTTTTGAGTATGAAGTTACTCCAGTCACTTGGCCTGTAAGCCCCTATGTTATTTGCGAAACGCGCGCCACTTCCGGTTATTCTCTGCGAACGATGCAAGGGGACTGGTTATATTAAAGCAAAGCATTGCCCCACCTGCCACGGTATGAGTATGGGGTGGGAAAAGCAGGATACAGTGTTGTATTTTGGTCAACCATTAAACAAATATCATATTGCCGTTCGTCGGGGAAGGCGGCTGCTTCGTCGATGTGAGTTGGTAGGTGCTCTTTTTCTCGCTATTGGATTGTTTGGGCTCTGTGGTTGGAAACTATATCTGGCAGACATCTCCTCAGTTAGTGAGTTGCAAACACTGTGGGGGTCGTCGCGTGGACCCTTTTTGTTTTTTTGGTTAGGTATATTGGTTGCAAGTTTTGCTTTATATATTGGGGTACATAGTAAACATTCTACACGCACTATTGAACAATCCAAGCGAGATGAGCGCTCTCAAAAGGAGTCCTTTGAAGTACCCAATACAATGGCCGGTGACACAAGTGAGTTTTGGAAGCGCGCTCGAAAAATGTCTCGTCGCAAGCGACGCGATATTTCTCAGTCTTTTACCCGCGAATCCGAACAAGTCCTTGAGCATGCGTTTCACATAGCAGAAAAGCAACGTCAGAGCCAAATTCTTCCCGCACATCTTTTTTACGCGCTGCTTGCTTCTCCAAATATTTCCGGAATTTTTTTACGTCTTGGAATTTCGGCAAAAGCATTTCAAGAGAAGATTGCGTTGTTATTTGAAAAAACCGATGTCTCACGCATGCCGACCATTTCTCCTGATGTCATGCAAATTTTATTTCATGCATACGAAGAAGCGCGGGACGCAAAGCAGCCATTTGTTGACGTGACTGAACTGGTGGTTGCAACTGTCCGACAGTCTGAACAACTTCAGGAGTTGTTGTATGATTTGAATATCGACCAGCAGAAGCTTTCAAATGTGATTGCCTGGGTTCGTATTCGAGAAAAGTTGCATCGTCAGTATGTTAACTTTCGACGCGCGGCCTCTCACCGGAACAAATATGGCTTGGACCGTGCCATGACAGCTGTGGCCACACCTTTTTTGAACAACTTTAGCATGGACTTAACCATGGCTGCCGTGTTTGGCCGCTTGGAGCCATGCGTAGGGCGTGATAAGGAGATTGACGATGTGTTTCGAGTGATCGAAAGTGGTCGGGCCGGAGTGTTGCTGGTAGGTGATTACGGTGTTGGGAAGATGAGTATTATTGAAGGAGTTGTGGAACGGCTCATTGAAGACGATGTCCCGGATGTGCTCCTTGAAAAACGAATGGTGCAGCTATCTTCGACTGCATTGTTGGCCGGCACAACTGTGAGTGGAGCACAAGAACGATTACTGCAGATGATGGACGAGATTGCGCGCGCAAAAAATATTGTGTTGTTTATCAACAACCTGCATGATCTCATCGGTGGGAGTGATGATACGCAAGGTTTGGATGTTTCAGACACACTTGCTGAGTTTATGGGCTCCGGTCGGGTGATTATTTTTGCAACCACAACTGTTGACGGATACAATCGACATATTACACATTCACAGATCGGTAATAGCATGACGCGCATTGACGTGAATGAGATGAATGAAGATCAAGCTATTCAGGTATTGGAGGCCAATGTGGGTGGGGTAGAGTATAAAGAGAGTGTCTTTTTTTCCTACGATGCTTTGGCTGCCGCTGTCCAGTTGGCGGTTCGATTTATTCACGACCAGCCGCTTCCGCAAAGTGCTCTTGAGCTCATGAAAGAGTCGGCAGGAGCAGTGCGAGCACAAAAAGGCCCGAATCAGTTGGTAGCTCGTGATGATGTCGCGTTGATTGTTCATGAAAAGACAGGAATTCCTGTTACGTCCATAGGTGAAGACGAGTCAGCAAAGTTGTTGCGTCTTGAAGATGCTATGCATAAGCGCATGATCGGCCAACAGGAGGCGGTTGAAGTTGTAGCGAACGCTCTGCGCCGTGCACGCGCTGAGATTCGTTCCACCAAACGACCGATTGCAACTTTCTTGTTTCTGGGGTCAACCGGTGTTGGTAAAACAGAGTTGGCAAAGACCATTGCAGAAATTTATTTCGGTGGTGAAGATCGCATGGTTCGAGTCGATATGAGTGAGTATCAGGATGCAAGTTCAGTATATCGATTGATTGGACAGCCCGGAATGCAAGGAACAGGCTTGTTGACTGAGGCGGTGCGTCAACAACCGTTTTCACTCGTCCTTCTCGACGAGTTGGAAAAAGCAGATCCCAAAATTTTGGATTTATTTTTGCAAGTGTTTGACGACGGTCGTCTTACTGACAGCGTCGGCAGGGTCATTGATTTTACCAATACCATTATCATCGCTACCTCCAATGCAGGCACTTCTTTTATTCAAGAAGGAATTCGTAACAACAAACCCGTTGACGACATCCGCGAGCAGTTGGTTCGAAATGAGTTGCGGAAATTTTATCGTCCGGAGTTCTTGAATCGGTTTGACGGTGTGGTTGTCTTTACTCCTTTGACTGAGCCGGAGATTCGCCAAATTGCGGCATTGATGTTGAAGCGTGTTGAGAGTGATCTTGAAAAACGAGGGATTGCCCTCAAGGTAACAGAGACAGGGCTTGATGAGCTTGCCAGTGTCGGATTTGATCCTGAGTTTGGCGCCCGGCCAATGCGCCGCGCCATTCAAGAAATGGTGGAAAATAAGTTGGCGGAAATGGTCCTTGCCGGCCAACTCAAGCGACGAGATACAGTCGTGTTTGACGGCAAAACCGGCATGCGTGTGGAACGACCGTAGTATGTATTTTTTCCTGGCTTTTTTTATCTCACTGACCGTGACACCCGGGGTGATATGGTTGATGCGTCGGCTCCGTGTTATTGACCTTCCAAAAACAGAAGCACGTAAAATTCATAAAAAGAAGGTTCCACTGGGTGGTGGGCTGGCTATTATTATCGCTTTTTTTGCCTGTATCGCCATGGCATTTTTTGTATTCCATGACATTGGAAAAGAAGTTCCGGCCAGGGCAATCATTGGTTTTACGCTGGGCTCACTGGTATTGGTTGTTGGTGGATTTTTGGATGACAGGTTTCGTCTTCGACCGTTACGGCAAGTTATCTTTCCGGTTGTCGCAAGTCTTGTAGCCATATTTTTTGGTATTGGGTTGAAGACAGTGACGAATCCGGCCGGCGGAGTGATCCATCTCGATCAAATCGTGATAATTGCTGACCTTGTTGTCTTTTTTTGGCTTATGGCCATGATGTACACTACGAAGTTGCTGGATGGGTTGGATGGTTTGGTCAGCGGTATCGTTGCTATCGGAGCGTTAGTCATTTTCTTTTTGACACGACAGCCACAGTGGTTTCAACCGGAGGTGGGAGTTTTGGCGAGCATTCTTGCAGGCGCATGTCTGGGGTTTCTTTGTTGGAATTTTTATCCTGCAAAAATTTTTTTAGGAGAGGGCGGAAGTTTATTTACAGGATATATTCTTGGTATATTGGCGATTATTTCAGGAAGCAAAATCGCTACGACGTTGTTGGTGATGGGGCTGCCCATGCTTGACGTTGTCCGTGTCCTCATTCGACGGTTTCAAAAAAAACAGCCGTTGTTTGCCGGCGACTCGGAACATCTTCACTTTCGGCTGCTGGCTTCTGGACTATCTCACCGCCAAACAGTATTATTGTTTTATGGCATCGCATTTTTATTTGGCATGAGTACGTTATTTTTGCAGAGTAAAGAAAAAGTCATTGCGCTCTCTTTTCTTTTTATTCTGATGTTGTTGACCGGTATTTTTTTCTCCAAGAGAGATCATGTTCAATAATTCTATATGGCAAAAAAAATAGGCAAGTACCAACTCATTCTTCTTATAGCTTTTTTTATCTCGGCAGCGGTTTTAAAGATATGGCAGTATCACTGGCCTGAAGCTGTTGTGGAGCTGAAAAAAGAACAGCTCACTGTATTGGTAGCCAAGACACCCTGGCACTGGCATCGTGGACTGGGAAAACGTGATACTTTGGAGCCGTATGACGGAATGATTTTTTTGTTTCCATTTGCCGAGCGCCACGCGTTTGTGATGCGAGATACCCGGTTTCCACTCGATATCGTTTGGTTGGAACGGGGAACGGTCGTAGATATAGCGCAACACGTCCAACCAGAAGACCTACCCGAAGAGGAGTTAACCAAGTATATTCCTCGGGCTGTTGCTAATATGGTGCTTGAGCTCCCTGCAGGATGGAGCGAGACAAACGAGCTCGAGATCGGAGATGCCTTGACAGTGCTCTCTGAGTAGTGTATAGTGTGGCCATTGTCTTTATTCTTATTCGACGGATATGTTGGCAGTTATTGAGACAGGTGGTAAGCAGTATCTTATCCAAACCGGTCAAACCCTCAGTATTGAAAAGCTTCCCGAAGAAACAGGGAAGGAAGTTATTTTTGACAAAGTCTTGTTGACTGCAAATGACGATGGAAGCGACGTCAAGATCGGTTCACCGTACTTGTCTGGCGTGACAGTAGCGGCCATGGTTGAACTTCAAGGCCGAAAGAAAAAAATTCGCATTGTGAAGTTTAAACGAAAAGTTCGCTATAAACGAGTAACCGGACACCGACAACAGTTTACGAAGGTGAAGATCAAATAGTTTAGAAAATTAGAAAACCGGTAAACCCTTCCTCACCTATTTGGTTCCCGATTCAGTCGGAACCAAGCGGTTCGTACGGGTTTACCGGTTTTTCATTTTTATACAATTTTATCTCCACTAGATGTACGATGTTTTAAGGCGCTCTCGAGCGTGATGTCGTCTGCGTACCGAATGTCACTCCCCATCGGGAGGCCGCGTGCCAAACGCGAAATTTTTAAAGTTGGTTTTTGCATGTGCAGTTTTTTTTCTAGAAACATCATGGTTGTTTCTCCATCCATGTCCGGGTTAAAGGCCAGAATAACTTCATTGATGTCCTCCTGTTCAACTCTATCAAAAAGTTCGCGTATCTTCAGGGTGTGTATCGAGTCTTCATCGTCAGGATGAATAACACCGCGCAGAACATGATAGCGTCCCCGGTAGCTTTTTACTCGTTCAATAGCCTGTACGTCATGCGAAAGAGCTACAACGGCAATCGTTCGTGCATCTCGGTGTGTATCTCGGCAAATCATGCATGGAGACTGATCTGAAAAGTCCCAACATACCTCGCAACTTTTGACTGTTTCCATGAGATTCTTCAACGCGAGTGTCAACTCAGCAACTTCCTTTTTTCCGGAGCGTAACAAATGAAAAACAAACCGTTCGGCTGTTCGCGGACCGACGCTGGGCAGTTTCATGAATGCATGAATTAAGCTTTGGATGCTTTTTGGATACATGCTGTGGTTATGACAGCCCCGGGATGTTTGGTAGGCCACCCATCTCCTTCATCTTCATTGCCATGATGCGTTGAACTTTTTTCAGTGCATCTTCATGGGCCTCTTTGATTGCTTCTTGGAGTTTTTGTTTATGGCTTGGACTCAGCAGTTCGTCGTCGATGGCAAGGCCGGTCATTTTGAGGTTGCCGTCTATGGTCATCACAATTTTGCCTCCGGCAGTTTGTACTGTGACTGCTTCTTCAGCGAGTTTGCTTTGGAGCTGCTTCGCCTGAGAGCGCATGTCTTTGAACTGTTTGAGTTTATTCAACATATAAATAGAAAAAATAATTAAATTTAAAATGAGGGAACAGCGGGTTTGACCGGCATTGGTGGGGGTGTCGTATGGGCAAACTGTCGGTCAAGATCTCTGTAACTTGCACGACTTTCGTCGAAAAACACCTTGACCATTCCGGTTGGACCGTTACGATGTTTTGCTATGTGAATTTCTCCAATATGTCGTTCGTCCGGCGGGATATCTTCCAAACGATAGTTACGGTCTGCGGCTTTTCTATAAATAAAGAGTACCACGTCTGCATCTTGTTCGATACTTCCAGACTCACGCAAGTGAGATAGCTTTGGTATTGCCGGTTTGGTTTGTTCCACTGCACGAGAGAGCTGTGACAGTGCCAAGACAGGGACATTAAGCTCACGCGCGATTCCTTTCAAGTTTCTGCTCATCTCCGAAACTTCCTGGACTCTGTTTTCAACATTGCTCGATCGATGTGACTCCATCAACTGCAAATAGTCGATCACGATGAGACCAAGTCCGTGTTCTGCCTGAAGCCTTCTGGCTTTCGAACGAATCGACATGACGGTGTTTCCCGGGTTGTCATCAATATAAATCGGGGCCTCGGATAAGATGCCCATGGCATGACCAATGCGCGGGAAGTCGTTACTGTCCGGCCGATCCGAGAGATTGCCGGTGCGCATTTTCCATAGGTCAACACCGGCCTCGGCACATAGTAACCTGTCCACCAGCTGTTCTTTGCTCATTTCCAGTGAGAACAAGCCAATAGGTATTTTCTCTCTCACTGCAATATGGCGGGCCATATCAAGGGCAAGCGATGTTTTTCCGACTGATGGCCGTGCGGCAAGAATGATGAGGTCAGATTTTTGAAGTCCGGCAAGCAGGTGGTCCAAGTCTTTAAAGCCGGTAGGAACGCCACGCAGCTTTCCTTTGTCTCGGTGGAGCTCGTCTATGCGTTCAAATGCGCCGTGCAGCACTTTTTGTATGGGGGTGAAGCTGGCACGGAGGTGTTTATGGGTGACAGCATACAAGTGTTGTTGCGCCTGATCGAGCAGCTCATCAACATTGTCTATTTCCTCTCTGTATCCAAGCCCGGCGATTTGGTCAGCGGCTGAGAGTAGTTTTCTGTGGGTCGCTTTCCGCTGTATGATGTTTCCATACTCTTTGATATGTGCAGAGGTTGGAACCGCGTTCGATAACTTCATTAAATAGCTATGTCCGCCAACTTGTTCGAGAAGACCTTTTTCTGTGAGCCGGTTACTAATCGTCAAGACGTCGATCGGTTCATTCTTGTTATACAGCTCCTGCATGATGTCATAAATTTGACGGTGGTTGGCTTTGTAAAAGTCCTGAGAATCGACGATGTCGGCAATCGAAAACATGGCCTCTTTATCAAGCAAAATTGAGCCTAACAGAGACATTTCCGCATCTAAGTTTTGAGGGGGAATACGTTCAAGGTCAGCCATAGTCCGGGTATCTTATCTCAGGCATGTTAATTTTACTAGAAGCGTGTGTATACATTGTGAACAGTTTTCTTTGGCACCTCTGCCCCTTGCTCGGAAAGGCCGGTCTCCTTTATACTGGGGAAGATTATAGGCCTTTATGCAATACCAATGTGTCGACTGTGGGGGGTCCATGTCGTTAAATAACAACCAATATACTTGCCTTGCTTGTCACCGAACCTACACTGCAGACAGTGGTGTTTTTGATGCTCGTTCATCACAGCTCTCCGAGTTAGCCAAAGAAGAGGCACTCTACCACGATCACATCGACGAAGATGCGTGCGAAACGCATCAACTTTCTGCATGGCGGAATGTGTTTTATCATCAGTATGTGTGGAATTTTTTAACGAAAGTACCCAAACAGGCAACGCTGGTGGAAGTAGGGGCAGGAACCGGCTTTGACGCAGAACAGATATATGACCAAGACAAGACGCTGGTCCTTACAGACATCTCAGCAGAGACCTTAAAACGGGTTGCACAGCGCTTGAACAAAAATAATATTCAGTATGTTGCGGCTGATGGTGTGCAGCTTCCACTTGCAGATGAGTCTTGTGATGTTGTGTATATGATTGCAGTCTGGCATCACTTTGAAAAGCCGGGGGAGGCGCTGGAAGAGTGGAGACGTATCCTGAAAAAAGATGGGCAACTGGTTATTGGAGTTGAACCAAACCGATTTTATTTTTATCCCATAAAAAAGTTGCGTCCATTCTTGTGTCATGCAATCCATGCGGACGAACATGAAGGATCTCATGCTGATGCGGAGATGGAAGGTTTTTCCTACGGACAAATACAAAAGTATCTTGGTTCGGGGTGGAGAAATGTGACGATTCGTCCCATGTGGTTGTTCGGTGGATGGATGCACTATGGGTTGGAGTTTATCTATCGGGTTTTTCATCTGAAAAAAAGAATCCAACCTCCTCTATGGGTAGAAAAAATGATCGTTGGATTTGATGAGTTGTTATTTCGCATACCCGGAGTGCGACATCTCTGTTGGCATTGGATTGTCACAGCACAAAAAGTATGAAGATATGCGTGATTAACAATATCTATCCGCCGTATCACCGTGGAGGGGCAGAACAAGTGGTCGTTACCATGGTTGAGGGATTGTTAGCACAAGGGCATGAGGTGGTTATTATTACCGGCACGCCCGGGCAAGAAGCAACTGAGCGCCACGAGCGTCTTACGATTTATCGCTTACGACCGCACAATCTCTTTTTTTATACACACGCTGAAGGTCATACAATATTTGAACGTGCGCTCTGGCATGTCATTGACATGTTTCATCTTTCGGTAGCCAATAAGGTGCAAGAGATTTTGGAGGCTGAACACGTTGATCTTGTTCATACGCACAATCTCATGGGTTTAAGCTTTTTGATTCCGAGGGTGATTCGCAAACTGAGGATCCACCATGTTCACACGGTTCATGACGTTCAACTGGTTGAACCCAGCGCGATGATTTTGAAAGAAAAAGAACAAAGTTGGCGATATACAGGTTTGCCGACGAAACTCTACACCGGGATTATGAAGTGGCTCATGGGCTCGCCGCATGTTGTCATTTCTCCATCTCAGTTTTTGCTTGACTTTTATCGTTCTCGAGGGTTTTTTGAACATTCCCACCAGGTTGTGCTCCGCAATCCGGTCACCTTTTCTTTCCAAGAAACCCGGCAGGTGGTCGACGAACCGCACGACTCATTCAGATTTTTATATATTGGACAGATTGAACGACACAAGGGGCTATTCCTTCTTCTCAGCGCATTTCAAAAACTGCATTTTCAATTCCCACACGCCGAGTTACACATTGTTGGGAGTGGTTCAGTGTTGGAAGAGATTCGTGCCAGTGTCGTTCCGGAGAACGGTGTGTATATATATGGTCGTTTGAAACGGGAGGAGTTGCCGGCACTGTTTGCAAAGATGGACATGGCGGTTGTTCCTTCGTTGTGTTACGAAAATTCACCAACGGTCATCTTCGAAAGTTTGTCCTGTGGGCGACCAGTGTTGGCCAGTGACATTGAAGGCGTTGCCGAACTTATCCGAGAAGGAGAGAATGGTATAACCTTTGAAACCGGAAATGTTGAGAAGTTGGTGGAAAAGATGCAGTGGTGTCTCACACATAAAGAAACAGTACAAAAAATGAGTGGCGAAACACGGCAGTCACTCGTTGGTTTGTCACGAGATGAATATGTCCAGCGTCTTGAAAAGTTATATCAACGATGATATGTAAAAACCATGGCTTTTCCGTCATCAATGGACTGCCAGGAGTCGGCAGTTTTTTTAGCTCCTTCTGTGATTGTGTCAAAGTTAGCCCAATATGAGTTTATGACAAAGTACGCCTTGTTCACATTGACAAGATCCATTGCCTGGAGCATGTATT
>Ga0155444_138_pt1 | contig 14663 bp, 16 predicted proteins | sample RifCSPhighO2_02_FD_111892 | JGI IMG/M metagenome (GOLD analysis project Ga0155444, IMG submission 111892) | Candidatus Magasanikbacteria bacterium RIFCSPHIGHO2_02_FULL_47_14
ACCCGAGAGACTCTGACGCAGGAGCGAGACACACGGCCTCAGAATTCCGAGCATCGGACGATGGTATCGGCCGGGAGGTAGATGTACCGCGGTTCGGCCTGCCCGGTTGCGACCGCGGCATGCAGATGCGGTTCGGGAGCCGCTGAGCGAGACAGCTTCCGATAACGTCCCAGACCCGGGCACAAGAATACCACGCCCGGCCTCACCTCGGCGATCTTGACCTCTGGCCCATGCCAGTAGTCGATGACCACCGCCCAAAAGGCTGCCCACCATGTTTTAAAGAGTCCCATGAGACCCTCCTTTTGCCGATAGCCTGCACCATTTTCAGCATTTTGTCAATTATTTTTGCCTAAAATAAGATGAAACGTTATAATGTCTGCACTATGTTTACCCAGCTCACACCACCCCAAATAGACCTTCTCAAGGCCTTTTCACAGTCTTGCCGCCACTCTATCCTGGCCATGGTCACCAACGCTCAAAGTGGCCACCCCGGTGGCTCGCTCGGATGCATCGACTACCTCTCTTTGCTCTATACCCAAGTCATCTCCCAGACCGGAGAACCCGTCGTTATATCGAATGGTCACATCTCCCCTGCAGTCTATAGTGTTTTGGCAGAGATGGGATACATTCCCAAGGAAGAGGCTGTTGCAGGATTTCGAAAAATCGGTCAACCGTACGAGGGCCATGTGACTCGGCATGTGCCCGGGGTGTGGTACGGAACCGGCCCGCTTGGGTGTGGCATCTCGGCAGCTAGCGGCTTCGCATTAGCGCAAAAACTCTCTCACGAAACATCCTCGCACGTGTATGCCTTGGTTGGTGATGGCGAATCACAAGAAGGGCAGGTCTACGAGATGATGAACTTTGCGCATAAATACAAACTCAACAACTTCATTGTTTTTTTGGACTACAACCACGTCCAGCTGTCTGATGGTTTGGAAAAAATAATGCCACTCACGCCAATGGCTCAGTGGCAGGCAGCAGGGTGGCAGGTAATTGAAGTGGACGGCCATGACTTTCAGGACATGTGGCGCGGACTGAACGAAGCGCATAAAGTAGTAGACAAACCAGTCCTCTTGCTTGCACACACCATTATGGGCAAAGGTGTAAACTTCATGGAAGAGACCGGGTTGGAACACAAGGCAGACTGGCATGGAAAGGCGCCGAAGGCAGAACAGGCGAAACCTGCGCTTGCAGCACTTGAACTGTCACCGGAACAACAAACACTCTTGGACACATTTCGCAACACTCAAATACACTGGAAACCAAAACAACCCGAGTTTCCTACACTTCTTTCAAAAGTGAATATTGATCCAGGCAAACCAATAGACTATCCGATTGACCAACTCACAGACTGTCGCACTGCTTATGGCAAAGCCCTTTTAAATCTTGCAAAAAATAATACACAGGTCGTAGCACTGACAGCTGACCTTGCCGACTCAGTAAAAACAAACTATGTGAAAGAAGAAATCCCAGAACGACACATCGAGTGTGGAATTGCCGAACAACATATGGTTTCTTGCTCCGGAGGCTTGAGTTTGGCAGGGTTTGTTCCATTTTGTTCAACCTTTGGAGCATTCATGACCAGCCGTGCCAAAGACCAGGCACGGGTGAATGATATCAACCAGGCAAACGTAAAAATGGTTGCGACCCACTGCGGCCTCTCTGTTGGCGAAGATGGACCAACGCATCAGGCGATCGACGACATGGGATCAATGTTGGGGCTCTTCAACACGATGGTGATCGAACCGGCCGATGCAAATCACTGCGACCGAATCATCCGCTATATTGCATCTCACTATGGCAACTTCTACGTGCGCATGGGACGGCACAAGCTCCCGGTATTGATCAAGGAAAACGGTGAACCTCTCTTTGGCGGCGACTACGTCTATGAGTATGGACGATGTGATGTACTGCGGTCCGGAACAGACATAACCCTCGTTGCAAGCGGCAGTGTCGCCTCAGAGGCTCTCAAGGCAGTTGAACAGTTGCAGACACAAAAAAATGTCCCGTCTGTGGAACTCATCATCGTCAGCTCACTAAAAAAATTTGACGAAACCCTCTTTACCTCCATTAAAAAAACAAAACGCGTTATCACAGTCGAAGACCATGGAACGCGTTCCGGGGTTGGTTCGCAGCTTGCTCGCGAACTTCTATTGCGCGACGTAGCCGTTGAAAAATTTCAGATGCTGGGAGTGGAAGAGTATCAACTCTCAGGCGATGCTCTTGAACTGTATGACGCTGCCGGTATTTCAGCACGCCATATCGCCCAAGCCTTACTCGCCTGATCTTCCGCCGTAGTCACCGGTTTCGGTATTCACTAAAATATTTTCCCCTTCTTTAATAAAGATGGGGACTTGCACCTTCAGTCCATTTTCCATTTCAGCTTCTTTTGTCACATTTCCACTGGCGCTGTCACCTTTTACTGCCGGCGGCGCCACCTTCACCATATATTGAATCTTTTTTGGCAACTCGACTGCAACGCAGGTGGTCTCATGGAACATGCCAATCACGTCCAAACCTTCTTTTAAGTATTTAATATCCTCGCCCAGGACGTCGGCAGCAAGCTCCACAGTCTCATAGGTGCTTTGTACCATAAATGAGTAAAACTGCCCGCTCTTATATAAGTACTGCATGTTCTGTCGCGTCACCTGCACAATCTCAACCGATTCACCACTTTTGTAGGTAATCTCAATACTCTTCCCTGTGGTAATGCTCTTCATCTTTGTTTTGGTGAAGGCAGAACCTTTCCCTGGATTGACAAACTGAAAGTCAGTCACCACGTATAGGTCATTTTGATGTTGGATGACTGCTCCCTTGCGGATACCTGTTGTATCTCCCATAAAATATAACTAAAGAAATAGTTTTGACGCTGGCAATACTAACACATCATCAATGTCTTTGCAACCTGCCAAAACCTGTACAAGACGGTCAAACCCCAGGGCAACTCCGGCTGCCGGCGGCATAGATCGTACGGCTTCGATAAACTCTGGGTCGATCTCAAATACGTCTTTCCCAAGCTTTTGTCTCAAGGCTCGTTCTTCTGTCAGACGTTTGAGTTGTTCATCAGCATTGGTAAGTTCAGTAAAGGCATTCGCAATTTCAACTCCCTCGATATACACCTCAAACCGTTCCGCGTACCGCGGATCGTCGGCGGATATTTTGGATAACGCCGCCATCTGGGCTGGATAATGATGTACTATCACAGGACCCTGCTCGGCAAGGCGTGGCTCTATCTCATTGAGAAAGATCCGATAAAATAAGTCCTCATACTGTTCGTCCGCGTCTGGGTGGTATCCTTTAGACATACAAGCAGCAAAGAGGGCCTCAGCTGTCAGAAGTGTGTCCAAGTTCAAGTCAGCATACTCTTTCCACAACTGCCTCATATGCAGCCTCTCAAACGACTGTGCATACCCCAAACTTTGAAACAACTGCTCAACGTCTTGCATTAACGCAGACATATCTTCGTGTGCGCGATACCACTCGATCATGGTGAACTCTGGATTATGCATACCGCCAAAACTTTCGCAGTCGCGAAAGGTCTTTCCCAGAAAAAAAATCTTCTCATACCCGGCAGTGAGCATCTTTTTCATGGTGTACTCAGGAGAAGTATGCAAATACCCTGCAAACGTCTTTCCTAGTTCATTGTGAAGCACCAAAGGTATGGGGTTGAGATATGGTTCTTGCCCAGGGAGACGCACTACCAGTGGCGTTTCAACCTCGGTGAATCCTTTGGACCAAAAAAACTCTCGGGTTTGTTTTAACATACGCCAGCGAGTGTCCAGGGCCGGACGTTGTTTTTGAATATGCTCAACGTGTTTCATATAACTGTTTCATCCTAGCATACATTATTTCTTACCTCAAATCGTAAAACATGATATACTTTTTACGCCTGTCATATGAATGAACATCCGATTATTAACCATAAAAAAGACTTAAGCCGCGGTCAGCGCGCCGCCGACCGCATGACTGCATTTCTTGGCAGCTGGGCATTTATTTTGCTGTTCATTTTCTTTCTCGTAATTTGGATGATAATCAATATTCTGGCTGCAATGTACAGATGGGACCCGTATCCTTTTATTCTTCTCAACTTGGTACTCTCATGCATCGCGGCCATCCAGGGACCGGTCATCATGATGAGTCAAAACCGACACACCGACCGAGATCGTGTGGCTGCGAAATACGACTATGCCGTAAATCGTAAAGCAGAAAAAGAAATTCAGTTGATCCAAAAAGAGTTACATATAATTAAACAACTTCTCGATACGTCTTCACGAAAAAAAACAACTAAAAAGCATATATGAACTTGGTTCTTCTTTCATCTTACTTGTTGTTATCTGCTGTTTTGGGCGGCATCATTGGCTGGCAACGACACCACATGGGAAAAAACGCCGGTTTCCGAACGTTCTCTTTAGTTTCTTTTGGTGCGACCCTGTATACACTCTTGTCGGTTTATGGTTTCACCGCAGAACCTTCGCGTGTGGCTGCTCAAATTCTGACCGGTATTGGGTTTATTGGCGCCGGTATCATCATGCATAAACGTGACAATACGGTTGATGGGCTTACCACGGCAGCCAGCTTTTGGGCCATGGCTGCAATCGGCATGGCAGTCGGCCTGGGGTGGGTTGCCCTTGCTGTCATGGCAACTGTAATTATGTTTGTCCTTCTCTCCTTCCCGGATAAAGAAATCTTCCGTTAAACTAAACTCCACCCTTTGGAAAGGTGGAGTCAGTGCCATACAGTCTAGGGGATGACTGTTATGATAAGTTTTATTATACCACAGCAAAAAAAGACAGGCAACAAGGCTGTGAATGGTTGTGGAAACTATTGATTCCTGATAAAAAGATGGGCCGCTGAGGCTAGGGCAAAGAGAGTTGCCCCAAAGAGGACAATGGTGGCCCCACTGGGCAAGTTCAGCCAATACGACAAAAATAAGCCAAAAACCACAATGACTACCGAAAGCAAAATACCATTGCGGCGAAAACTCCTAAAAGAAGAAGAAAACAACTTGCTAATGGAGCTCGGAATAACCAGGAGTGCGCTCACAAGAATAACTCCCAAAAGTTTAATAGATAACACTACTGTCACTGCTGTAACAGAGTAGAGCAACAGGTCATAGCCCCATCGTGACAAACCATGCAAGTATCCGCCTTCGGGATCTATGGTCATGAAGGTTAGCTGGCGAGTAAAAAAAGCCAGCAATAAAAATACAATAACTCCAAATACTTCAGTGACAACAAGGTCACTGATTTTTATTGACAAGATATTTCCAAACAAAAAACTGACAAGTTCCGGCTGGTATCCTTGAAAAAATCGCAACAAAATAACACCCAACGCAAGCCCACTGGTGCATAAGATACCCACGGCTGCATCACTCGCAATAACCGTTCTTCGTTCAATAATAAATATCGCCGCTGCAGTCAACAGGCTGACTAAAATTGCCACGGGCAGTGGTGCCCATCCGGCGAGCAATGCCAAGGCAACTCCGGTAAGCGATGCGTTCGCAATACCTTCACCGATAAAACTCATTCTGCGTGAAACGACGTACACTCCAACCCAGCCCACCAGAACTGCGGTAATTATTCCGGCAAGTAACGCCCGCTGCATGAATGGAAGCGCAAGAAAATCAAACATATTATTTGTCACAGTGGTGATGATAGGCGCCTGCCAAATGACCGTACATCTCCTGAAGTACATCTTTGGTGATCACTTGTTTTGGCACACCATGGCATACCAGTCGTTTGTTGAGACAAATCACCTGAGTAGCAAAGCTAAATACAATATCTAACTCGTGTGAAATGAGGAGCACTGTCACACCACGTTCTTCATTTAACTTACGAATGAAGTCATAAATCGTTTTTTCTGCAGCCACATCGATTCCGGTCGCCGGTTCGTCTAGTATCAAAATATCTTTATGATGCAAAATGGCACGAGCAATCATGACCCGCTGAAATTGGCCGCCTGACAAAGCACCGAGTTGATGATCTGCGATATTCGGGAGTCCTACCTCTTGTAATGCTCGATCAACCATACTCGTGCGCGTATGTTCCTTTTCTTCACAAGCCGCCAGCATTAAAAACTCATGCACTGTAATTGGTACGGTTCGGTCAAAAGTAAACCGTTGAGGAACATATCCAATTCGCTCTCTGGCAACTTGCGGCTTCTGCCCGTCGATCAAGACCGTTCCATGTGTTGGTGTTTCAAGCCCCAGGAGAATTTTTACAAGGGTCGACTTCCCTGCTCCGTTAGGCCCGATAATGGCCAACACAGAACCGGAAGAAACCGCGAAGGAGATATCTTCCAACACGGTTTGCTTCTGATAGGTCTTATTAAGGTTGCTTACCTCAATAATCGGTGTGCTTTGGGTCATGAGAAAAGTTACTTCTGAAGTGATTGTACAATTTGGTTTACATTAAAGTCAATCAACTCAACATACGACTCTCGTCCTTCAAGGCCGCCAATCGGATCAAGCGTGCCAAGGTTGAGGTTGTTATCACTGGCAAATGTTCTTAACGAGTCTTGTGACAACTGCGGCTCAAGGAAGAGATACTGGATGTTATACTGTTTGATCTCACGTTGAATCTCTTCTAAATACTTTGGTGTTGGTTCCTTCCCCGGGAAGGGCTCAAAGGTCCCCACGATATTTAGACCAAAGTGATCGGCAAAGTAGTAAAATGCATCATGAAACGTAAGAATGTCTTTGGCTGGCAGTGCAGCAATAGCCACCCTCCACTCCCTGTCTTTCTCTGCAATTTGTTGCTTCAGTTTTTTTGCACGCGCAGCAAAATCCTCACTATGTTCTGGGGTAAGGGCACTCAGCTCTTTAGTAATTGTGTCAATAATAATAGGGGCATTTGCTGGAGAGAGCCAGTAGTGTGGGTCTGTGGGCCCCTCTTCTTCGTCATGAGATGGACGGATTGAAATACCTTGGCTGACGTCGACAACTTTTGAACCTGGAATGTTTTGAGATATGGCTTCTGTCCATGTGTTATCTAAGTTTTGTCCAATGGCAAAAATAAAATCGGTCCCTTGGAGTTGCTTCAACTTGCCCGAGGTCAACTCAAAGTAGTGCTCACTCACGTTTGGATCAATAATAACCTGGGTTTCAACATCATTCCCACCAATCTGACGTACCAGGTCGAAGAGTGGAAAAATTGTGGCAGCCACTTTTGGAGTATCTTTACCCACCTGTTCCGGCGACTTTTGGTTTACCATGCCGCATCCTGCCCCTGCAAACATCAACACCACTCCTACCAGGATAAGTTGTCTCCAGCTATTTTTCATACTCACTGTCATACGTAAAATATACCGTACTATACTGCAACTCAGTTGCAATTGTCAAATGACACCTGTGCATAACGGCTGCGTGGTTATAAGCGGAAAAGGCGTCTCTGGCAGCTGTCACTCTTTTACCCGAAAGACATACACAAGCGGTGTCGGTTCACCAGTCGTGTCAGCATCACTGTGGAGGACGTATAACAACCTATTTTCCTCATCATACGCAACGCCGGTGAGATTCCACTCACACGTTGATACAAAAAATTCACTTGGATTCCACTCGAGATATGGCACGATCGTTGTGGAATCTTTTTGTCCTTGAGTGGCCAACGCTAACTCTGCCGGATCATAGAATATAATCCGCGGCTCGTATGGATCTCCATGATAGCCTTTATAAATATTGCAGTCTCCGGGCCGAGCATCGCCATAGTATGTTGCACCCATAGCGCGCGTCCCCACTATAACGACCGCATGTTTTTGGGCAGTTGAGATCCATGCGCCCGCTTCCCAACCATCCGGGATTTGGTAATCAGGAAAGTTGCTTGTCTCGACTCCATTCTGGAACCGATAGGGGTAGTACACCAGTGCTTGTGCCGCCAGCTTGGTGCTGTTTGCAGGCCCAAAATCTGACGGATTATCCAACCACGGACCAAATGCAAACATTGCCGGACCCTGGCTTGTCCCTGACACGCCTTGTTGTGTAAACAAACCGGAGATGAGTCGCTTGCCACCTAAATATGTATCAGCAAAATACTTGGGTACTGGAAAAATGTATCCGCCTGTAAGCATCCCGTGAAAATTTCCTAACCGCCACATGCCTCGCGCCGCGACATTTGACAAATCCGCATTCGACATACCATGTGTGAGGTCATCTGATGTATCAACATTGTAATACGTGCGGGCTGTCCAATAAATTTTTCCCGTGCTCTGCGACCCGTGCGCATCAAGGTATGCTAAACCGTCGATACGGTATCCATTCCCTTCGTCTGTTTGCTTGGCATACCCCTCGGTAATATCGACAAAATCGTGAAGGAGTGTTGCGGCGTTCAAACTTGTCATTGAACTATTTCTTTGGTCTTTTGGTGCCGGGATACTTATCTCTGCCAACAGCTGGTCATGTGCATGACCGAGCACATACAACGAACCGGGAAATCCATCATTTGGTCCATTCGGGTCTCCGTGTGGATTCAAAGCAAATGCACCGCCGCCATATCCAAAGCGGGACGCCTCCGCGCCTGTTTGGGGCATGCGAAAGGCTCCGAGATATGTAAAGTCATCTTTACTTAGTCTGGTTCGCTGTCCTGAACTTACGGGGGGAGTTGTCACAGGTGTCTCTGGTACAGTTGGGTATACTTCGTTCTCTGAAATCACGACAATTCTGTCCCAGCGATACCCGAGATTATTAAACTCTTGTTCACTTGCAATAGGTCTCTTCTGTCCACTTTCCAAAATATACACCTGCGGGGAACTCGCATATTTCACTACTGTTCCGTCACGGTGTTTTTCTACGTCAAATATCTCTCCGCCGTCTGGATACTTGTCTAAAAGCTGCCGGTCCACATCTTCAATCCATTCCCACTTATACCGTAACGCTTTAAATACCGGTTCAGAGGAGATCCAATATTTTTTATCATTCAACAAAAAGTATACTTTGGGATCAGTGACGATCTTGACCAATGCCCCGTACTTAGGGTTATACCTCGGCCCCAATGGCATAAAGCCAAGCGCGTGATCAGGGACTTGCGATAATAAAATATTGGTCGTGGTGCGAACGTCATTCCAGGAAGAAAAGTACGATTTGTATACAACTGCGCTTTTGAACGGGCGCTTTCTACAGTCTGCGTCAACATAGTAAACAGCAGGCGAGGTGGCAGTTTTGTATGCCGTATTTACTGTCAGAGGACAAGCTACTGCTTGTGCGTTGTGTGAAAAAACGCTGAAAAAAATGCCGGCACATGCGATGAAGCTAAACGTGAACACTACTCTCAATATATTGAAATTTTTGTAAGGCATACAGATAATCTTACAGTAAATAAAGCACTGCTCTTCTTTACTTACTATATGCCAATTATTTTTCTTAAGCAAATAAAAATCCCCTCACGTGGGGAGGAGATTTTTTAAATTTGGAGCGGCAGACCGGATTCGAACCGGCGACCTCTTCCTTGGCAAGGAAGCGTTCTACCAACTGAACTACTACCGCAAATCGACCTTTATTCTAATATACCCGGTCAGCTCCGTCAAGACAGGTGGCCAAAATACAAAAGACAGCCTTAACGGATGAGACTGCCTTTGTTGCAGTTAGAATCTGAAATGGAGGGTGTGTGATATCGCGTACGGCCCCTCCGATGAAACCGTACGCTGTCCGTCACTCCTCCGCCGAGGCCTTCGGCGAGCGGAAGCGGCCGATGAGGCCGACGACGATGGCGATGACCATCAGCAGGAGGCCGATGACGGCCAGCCCGATGAACACGCCCGAGACGATCCGCTCGACCGGGTCGAGCTTCCAGCATACACAGCCCGGGTGGGCGTACATGCCGTAGATCATCTCGAAGACGATGTCCATGCCCATACCGACGACGGCCAGGACCACGCCAACCTTCAGCAACTTCTCGGGACTCATGGGTTCCTCCGCTAGTGTTGAGACACACGCACACACCATTTCAAATTCCAATAGATTGTAATGACACGAAAACGTTTCAGTTTAGCACAAAAAAGCGCTTTTGTCAACCATTTTAGGTAAAACTTTCCTCTGTTGAGCTAAATTATAACAAAAAATCCCCCATTGAACGGGAGATCTTGCAAACTACTGTGTTGCGGGGGCGGGATTCGAACCCGCGACCTTCGGGTTATGGGCCCGATGAGCTGCCTGGCTGCTCCACCCCGCGATATATAGCTTCCGTAGGATACCAGAGATCAGTAAACTTTTCAACCTTCTCCGTTCCTCAGAGCGGGTGAACGGGATCGAACCGTCATATCCTGCTTGGAAGGCAGGCGCACTAACCATTGTGCTACACCCGCGTCTATCAGATCGATAGTATAGGAGAACAACCCTCTTTTGTCAACAGATCAGACTAGCCAAACGTAAAGGCGTATGCCTGAAGTCCCGGACTTTGTATGAGGATCTCCAACGTGTGTTCAGCCGAACCGACCGGGTCCTCAATTATACGATACAGCTGCTCGTTTTGAACTTGCAACTGCCCCCCGTCAACGTCTTCTCCCGCACGTTGACCTACAGGTTTCCCATCAACCAGAATTGTCGCGTTCACTTTGTCCTGCGCCGCAGCTACTAAAAATACTTTCTGCGCTCGGTACTTATATACGATTTTGGCGTCGGGTGACACTGCCTGAACATATTCATCTGTGACCTTCCAATCTCCTACCAAGTAAATTCGATTTGCCCGTACTTGGTCTGGTTCGACAAATGTTACTACACCATCTTTTTCTGATACTGCAACTCCTAAATTGTTGTTTCGTGCCAGCCCAAAATATGTCTCCGGACTGCCAACCCCAACAGGAACCTCAACATCACTCGGTTCTGTAATATCGCTTGAGATCTTCATGCCCTCTGATAAACGAACTTCTCGCTCTTTTAACAACTCCTGAACTTTTCTTTCAGTCACATCATACTTACCCTCGCCAATGTGATCGTAGACGATATACCCGTCAATATCAATAAGATACTTTCGGGGCCAGTACCGATTGCTGTACGCGCCCCAGGTCGCATAGTCGTTATCCAGAACCAAAGGAAACTTGAGTCCAAACTCTTGTGCGGCTTCTTCTACGTTTTCTTTTTTATGTTCAAAGGCAAACTCCGGTGTATGAATGCCAACAATTTCCAAACCCTGGTCTTTGTACTTCTCGTACCACGCATTCAGATACGGAAAGGTTCGTTGACAGTTGATACAACTATAGGTCATGAAGTCGAGTAAGATCACTTTCTTTCCAACCAACTCGCCCAGAGTTACTCCGTCACTATTTACAAAACCGGACGGTTTTACAATTTCCCGATACCGTGGGTATTGCTTACTTTTATCTTGCGGTATCTGCGGCATATTTGGAATCTCGTCTTTCATCTTTTCTGTGAGTAAAGTCTGTTCAAAGTTTATGGTCGTATCAAAAAATCCTTTTTCAATGAGAGACGCCTGCAACTTTTTGTCTGTGCCGGTGAAGATAAAAATACCGACAATAATAAACAGAATTCCCAGACCTCGTTTAAACCATCCATGTGCATCAGACAAAATATTCAGTCGTTTTACGATCCGCTGTCCAAGATACCCTACCAGCAACAAAACCAACGAGAGCCCCAGTGCATAGGCAACCAAATATACAATGCCGGTTGCATAACTTTGCGGCAGGACTGTTGCCAAGATGAGAAAGTATGTTGGACTACAACTCGAAAATACCGGGCCAAGAGAAAGACCCAGCAAGACATCGCCTTTCACACCCGCATAGCTTTTTGATTTCCCCAGGAGTTGGTTGGACCCTTGCAGTAACTTAAAGCGTGTGGAAATCTTTTCCCACAGCGTCGGAAATAAAGAGACAAGTCCAAAGACGATGATAATGCCTCCGGAAACAGCGCTCCATACTCCTTGGGGAATATTGATAAATGCGGTACTGGCTTTTAACAACAGTGTGAATACTACCACTGCAACTGCAAGCGAACCGCTCACGATTAGTGGACGATACTTGTGTTGGCCACCAACTGACCGGCCAATCACAATGGGGAGCAGCGGTAAAATACAGGGCGCCAAGACAGTTAAAACACCGGCGAAAAAAGAGATCGCAAGCAAGGTCATAATAAAATCGTGTTTAGATGTTGCTCAAAACGTCGTCCAGTGTCAGTCCGCCGCTCCATTTTTTGATCATGTTTCCCTCGGCATCTACCTGCACAAAGGTATGTTGGTAGGTGACCCCGTACTTCTGTTTCAATGCTGTACTGCTGTCGTAGTCAACCTTCAAAATCGTAACTCCGGCAGGAATTGAGGCACGATTTACTTCAATGTCACTGTTCACGGCTTTGCACGTAGGGCACCATGGGGCATGGAAAAACAAAACCACTTTGCCCTGCGCAGCGGCTTGCGCAATCTTTTCTGGAGCATAGGCTTCGTATGATCCGGCTTCGTTCGTTACTCCACCAGTAACGTTTACCTCCATCTTTGCTGTGTTTCCTCCGCCACCAGAACTTTGTGTTTCCACCTCAACCTGTTGCGGCTGAGAGTTTACAGACACTTCGGTCTGCTGCCTTGAGGTGCATCCACCACCGACAAGTAATACGAGTGAAATGACTGCCCCTGCTTTAGCTATTGCATGAAAATACGTCATAGAAAAAAATTCTTTAAAATAACTCATATTATGGCACCTTCTTGTTTAAGTTTTTTTGTCTTCATCTTTGCACCGCGGTTGTATCCTCCTGTTTTTCCATCTGACCGAACCACCCGATGACACGGAATACTTGAATTATAATTTTTATTCAAAATATTGCCAACAGCCCGAAAGGCGCCGGGGTTGCCTGCTCGTGTCGCTACCTCCTTGTATGTCAAAACCTTTCCGCGGGGAATAGCGCGAACAACATCATAGACTTGCTGAGTAAAGTTTTTCTTCATATGAAACAGAGATACTAGTCACGGAGATACTGTGTGACACCGTCCGCGCGCCTTGCCTGTTTCTCGACTGCGTTAGCATAGTCATGGGCGTTATCGTAGCTCATTCCCCTTTTCATGCGTTCGTATTCTTCAACCTCATGAACAATAATATACTTTCTTTCGGCTTTGGGTGCTGCGTCATCAATCCAAATTTCTTTTTTAGGGACATATGAATACACATACTGATGCCCACCGAAAGAAAAAGATGGATCATAGTATCTTCTTACTTTCTTTCCTGACACCAAACGAATTGTAATATCTTTGTGTTTTGATAACACATCAGGTTTGGTATGCACAGACTGTGATGTGTGCAGGTTGGTTGTACGCAATGCAGACTTTGCCTTTTCATATCGTTCGGTTCGCATCAGTGTCTTTCTTTTTAAAAACGACGCCAAAATACTATCCTTTTCAGCTGCAAAACATTGGTCGATCCATATCTCACCTTTGGGTATATACGGGTAGACCGCATGGTCACCAACCATACCAAAATCAATATCAATCGTATTACGAAGTGTATATCCGTCTACTATTTTTACTTTGGTTTTTCGTTTTTCTTTCGACGGGGGTGCAAACAACGGCACTGAAACCATCCAACGAGTGTATACCTTATCGTCGTACGACTTGTCTATCCAATTTTTTTGGAATCTTTTCTTGTCAATTGTACGAAAACCCAATATGTGATCCGTCTTTAACTTATGTTTGGCAGGGTCTGCAAGAAAAAAATGTGTTTTATTAAAACCAAAAATAATGGACCAGTGACCACCTTCCAGATCCGGGATCTTTGAGAGGTGTGTTGGCCATGCTTGATATGGTACAAGGCACACGTGCCCTAACCGAATGGTTTCTTCAGCCAGCGCAGTCGTTGCTTTTTTATACACTGTATATGGGACACCATAGGAATCAAGAGTCTCAAGCAACGCATCTGGTGAGGTGCCACGAACTTCGTCTGTCTGAGACATTTTTGCCACTTCTTTTTCCGAAAGATGGACCCCTCTCGTCTTCAATATATCGCGCAATATCGCAACCCCACAGGTGTATGCGGTATTTTGGACGTACGACTGGATGGGTAAAATGACGGTATGAAAATACGTGTATTTCATATTTACACCTGTGACTTTTGCCGGTGCTCAACAACGTGCATCAGTAGATCTGCGCCTGTCTTTAGTAAAAGGAAAATAATTAAAATGAGTTGTGACTTTGAGGCAAATACCGCTCCCATGATAAGAATAAAATGCATAGGAAAGATACGGGCGTATGGAAAAAACATCATGCTTCCGATGTTGGGTGTGTTCCGTCTTGGTTCACCCTGGTGGAGTTCGTAGGACCGGCGGTGATTCAAAAAAAATGCGATTGCCCCTGGAATGACCGACAACCACTCCACGCGTAAAACGAGCGGAAATAGAAAAACCATGTACACGAAATGAAAAAAGCCGTAATGAATAACAAAAAATCGTGCCGTCATTTTCTTTCCTTTTTCGTTTTCCTCCACACGGCGGCCGTTACTGGTGAATCCCTCTGTGGAAAATTCTTTTAAATCCAAGATCTTTTTGTATTGAAAAACACCAATAACCACACTTTGGAACCAATAGGTCCACATCACACTTGCCATACTCCAGTGCTGCCACACTGCCAAAATAATAGTAAAAAGATTTACTGCAAGAAGAGATACAACAGACGAAGAGGAAAGTCCTGTTTGTGGCGCGTTGGTTGTTTGACTCAAAGGAACGGCTGAAGGAATGTCATTTT
>Ga0155444_135_pt4 | contig 14645 bp, 13 predicted proteins | sample RifCSPhighO2_02_FD_111892 | JGI IMG/M metagenome (GOLD analysis project Ga0155444, IMG submission 111892) | Candidatus Magasanikbacteria bacterium RIFCSPHIGHO2_02_FULL_47_14
TCTCCGGTCTCGGAGGAGTAGGCGTATACCCTACTAAAAAAATCTTTGTGACACCGCAGGCGTCGGCACACCGAAACATCGCTCCGACGTTATGACAAGAGCGAATGTTTGGAAGTATAAGGTAAAAACGTTGCGGCACACTTTATTTTATCTTTGTGCCTCTACTCTTTCAGCGTCCAATCTACCAAGAGACGCATACACTTCTTGAATGCGCTGAGCCGTGTCCAAAATTTCATCGTGAAACTCTGTCAAATTAAAAATAGGAGCACGATCTTCTTTTTGCCTATAAATTTTAGAAAGGAGTGCGCTGGGATTAAACCGCGCTCCTTCGCTGTGGTCATATAAAAGTTGGTCAATCTCTTCGTCCCTTTGTCCTTTACCTACCCAAAAAGTGTGATAAAACGACCGGGCTGTTTCATATTCTTCCTGCAGTCGTTTTAAAATTTCCTCAAATGTTTTGACTACTTCCCCCCTTTCTAAACTTTCAACGTCGGGTATTCCCAAATGCTCCGTTTTTCTGTCTCTCACTCTCTGTCGTAACCGATAATACTCACTATCAACGCTTGCCTCTTTACTGTCATACACGGGAATACCGGTTTCTGCTTTGGGGACAAGCGATCCGGTATAAACTCCACGATCTGTAAATTCACCAGGCATATGAATGTTATTAGGTGGAAAATAAAATAATAAAACTTAAACTACCCAACTGCCACTCGGGGTAAAAACAAAAAAACAGATACCAAAAGCGCGATACCTGCCACAAGATACATGTAGACAAACGAAAAATCTGAGGATACGCCGGTGTCACCGGTGTGCTTTTTGTATTGCATATTTGTTTGTATGTTTATTTTTAACTTTTTAGTTGACTGTGAGTTCCTGTTCTATGTGTTGTACTATCTTTGCGCGCTCATCCGGGAGCTGTTCCACGTTAAGGGACTTTAAACTTTCTATTATTCTCGCAGCCCGCGCTACCTTATAGGTTATATGTTCAACATCTCTCTTTGAGTTTTGCGCCTTGAACTGCGCTTCAACAGTGCGGAGCTCATTCAAAAACGCTTCGATTTTTGTTCTGGTCTTCTCCGGCAAATCGTTTCTTACCTGATCGACAAGATCGACCAACGTCAAAATTGCTCCATTTGCAAAATACTTGGCTTCCAGCTCGTCTTGTTGAAGGCCTTCCATATCATGATATGCTTGAGCTCTCCCCCAATTTTCGCCCCTTGATGATGAAAAATCACCCATATTATCTATTATTTTAGCACAAAATTGCCCTTTTGTCAATTGTGTCGTACAATATTTATCACTATGTCCCAGTCACTCTCCAAACTTCTCACAGAATTTCTTGAATATCTCGAAATTGAACGTAACCGCTCCCCAAAAACACTACAAAACTACCATTTTTACTTGGGCAGATTTGTGGAATGGTTTGGAAAAGACAGAAAGCCGGAGGGCATTACCAATGAAGACGTTCGAAAATATCGTTTATGGTTGAATCGTCTGATCGATGTGCATGGTGAGCCGCTTAAAAAAAATACACAAAACTACCATTTGATTGCGCTCCGCTCTTTTTTGAAGTACCTGGCCAAACGAGACGTAAAAACATTGTCAGCGGAAAAAATTGAACTCATGAAAATGCCGGATCGAGAGGTAAGTTTTCTCGACGGCAGCGACCTTGACCGGTTGCTGGCTGCTCCCATTGAGTCGAAACATCTTCAGGGAGACCCGACGACAAACCGTGCACTGTCGCGACTCACGTGTTTTCGAGATAAGGCAATACTGGAGTTGTTGTTTTCTACAGGTTTACGTGTTTCTGAGCTGGTTGGGTTAAAAAAAGACGATATCAACCTGGCACGTGAGGAGTTTACTGTCATGGGAAAAGGGAGAAAAAGCCGCGTCGTCTTTCTTTCTGAACAGGCTAAATATTGGATTAAGCAATACCTGACGGCAAGAAAAGATATGGGGCAGTGGCTATTTGTGTCACACGACAAAAAAAAGAAGCATGAAGTCGCAAACAAAAAAGCCCAAGAGGCAAACCTTACACAGCGCTCTGTCCAGCGAATTGTCCAAAAGTGGGCAAAGGTTGCAGGAATTACGAAACGGGTAACACCCCACACCTTGCGCCACTCATTTGCTACTGATCTATTGTTTGGAGGGGCAGACATCCGTTCCGTGCAAACGATGTTAGGCCACTCTTCGATCACCACAACTCAAATATATACCCACGTGACTGACCGCGAACTACGAAATATTCACAAAAAATTTCACGGCAAAGGGCGAAAAAACAAGGATTCTCAAAAATAAACCTGCATGATATAATAGAGCAGCATATTATATATGTTCGTTTATTTATGAAATACCAGGAAAGACTGCTCGCCATAAAGATGAGAAGACGGGGAAAAAGTTACAAAGAAATTAGAAAGGTAATAACGGTTTCAAAAGCCACTCTCAGTGTGTGGCTACGTGACGTACGTCTCACAGAAAAACAAAAAAAGAGACTGTATGTAACATTGCGACAGCAAAACGGCTACCGCCTTGCGAAAAGAAACCAGGAGGAAAAAAAGGCAAGAAAAATTAACACCACCACTCAAGCAAGGAAAGAAGTTTTATCTCTGGTCACAGACCCTTTATTTTTATCAGGAGTTATGCTATATTGGGCCGAAGGCGACAAGTCTGAAGAGACCGAGGATGTTAAGTTTAGTAACTCGAGTCCGGATATGATCCGGCTCATGGTTCGTTGGTTCGTAAAATATTGTAAGGTGCCAAAAGAAAAACTAAGAATTGCGCTTCACATACACGAGCTTCACAACAGAAGAAAAATTGAAAAATACTGGTCAGATATTACTGGCATCCCGCTTTCACAATTTCATAAGACACAAATTAAACCAACTTCACTTGGTCATCGAAAAAATCGACTATACAATGGAACTTGCTGTATACGAGTCAGTAACAAAACCATTTTTCGAAAGATACAAGGATGGAAACTTGGATTAATTGAACACCTGTTGTAACAACGAGCCCCTATAGTTCAATGGATAGAACGGCGGACTTCTAATCCGTAGATGCAGGTTCGATTCCTGCTGGGGGTACCAAGAGTAAACAAAAACATGAAGTATCTCTTTGAGCTTGGTCGCCATCCAAAACTTTCTCGTGCAGAAATCGAGCATGTCTTTTTGCGCCTACACATTCAGATACAAGACACGATGTTGACTCCTGACGGGCTTATTATCACACCCAGCGCCCCCCTGGACCCAAACTACCTCATGTCGCAACTTGGTGGCACCATTAAAATAGCAGAAGAGATGGCTGAACTAAAAAATCCAACAACAGATATTGCCGACTACCTCATCGCTACTACTCCAACGACTAAAATACAGTTTTCGCTTTCCGGAAAAGACGCGCGCCGAATTGCGATGACAGTAAAAAAAGGGCTGGTGTCACGGGAAAAGTCTGTACGACTTATTGAAGCGAACAATACAGCCACCATTATCCATAACAATCTCATCGAACGTGGGGCAGACCTAACATTCACGAACGGTTCTTTATTTGTAACACGAGCAGTCCAGCCGATTGAAGAACTCAGTGCCAGAGATTACGGCCGACCTGGAAGAGACGCTCGCAACGGCATGTTGCCACCGAAGTTAGCTCGGATGGTGGTAAACCTGGGAATAAGTGATTGTGCTATCCAAAAGATAAAACTCTTAGATCCATTTTGCGGATCCGGGACTGTCTTGGCAGAAGCTCTTCTCGTAGGGGTTGCCAATATTGTCGGCTCTGACCTTTCTGACAAGGCAGTTTCTGACTCTAAAAAAAATATAGAGTGGGTGCGCGGTGAGTCGTCTGACAAACCAACCTCGGTACACATTTTTCAGTGCGACGTTAAAAAAATCCAAACCCATCTGAAACCAAAGTCAGTGGATGTTATTGTAACCGAGCCACTTTTAGGCAGCCCTCTTACAGGAAAAGAAACACGTGAACAGCTGCAAAAACAAACTCGCGAACTCGCGACTTTGTACGTCGATGCATTCAAAACTTTTCAAAAAATTCTAAAGCCTGGCGGCACTGCTGTCTTTATTATTCCTCAGTTCTTACACAAAAACGAATGGTTCAAAGTTGGATGTGTTGAAGAAATAAAACAATTAGGATTTGTACCCCAACCTCTCACAGGCAGTGAATTATCTCTCCTATATCACAGACCGGGCCAGTTCATCGCAAGAAATATTTGGAAGTTTCAACTTCATTAAAAAAGCCCGGAATTAATCGGGCTTTTTTTAAACTTTCATCTTCGAGTCTCAAATCTCTTTTGGACTACACTCCAGTCAAGGGCGTTAAAAAATGCACTGATGTAGTCTGCTCGTTTCAATCCGTAGTCAATCATAAACGCGTGCTCAAAAACATCCATAACTAACAAAGGCGTGCAGCCTGCCAGGTGCCCCACATCGTGTTCGTTCACCCACATGTTGAACAAACACCCTTGTGGATCGTCATACATCACGACCCAGCCGATGCCACGCATAGCGCCCACTGCTTTAAAGTCCTTTTCCCAGAGTTCATAAGACCCAAACTCCTCCACAATTCGTTTCGTCAGGCCATTTGAGTCACTCAACTTTCCTCCCTCACGACTCATATTTTCAAAATAATACTCGTGCAAACGCATTCCATTAAACTCCCACCCCAAACGACGAGAAAGTTCCGCATACTCCGGCGTTGCCGTCTGGTCAGACTTCAATAATACATCCAGCTTTTCCAATAAAATATTGGTATTTTTCACGTAGCCCTGGTAGAGGGTAAAATGATTATTTAACAGTTGATCACTAAATCCCGGAGTGCCAAGGAGCCTGGAAAAATCTTTTGGTTCGTAAGACATAAGAAAAAGTTAATACTATATCTTCCCTACCAGGTTCACCCCCGGTCTTAACGTCTCTGCTCCTGGCTTCCAACTTGCTGGGCAAACCTCTCCTCCATGTTCATGCACATACTGTGCGGCTTGCAGCTTCCGTAACAGCTCGGCAGCAGACCTACCAATGGAGTTGTCGTGCATTTCATATGCTTTGATAACCCCGTCCGGGTCAACGATGAAACTTGCGCGGTATGAAAGCCCTTCTTCCTCTATGTACGTGCCAAGTGCGCGACACAAACCACCTGCGGGGTCAGCGGCCATTGGGAATTGCACAGTGCGAATTGCCGGCGAGTTATCATGCCATGCTTTATGCACAAACGCAGTGTCTGTGCTCACACTGAGTACCTCTGCATCGACTTTTTGAAACTCACTATACAAATCCGCCACTTCTTTTAACTCGGTTGGGCACACAAAGGTAAAATCGGCTGGGTAAAAAAATAACACCAGCCACCTTCCTCGATACTCTGTGAGTCTGACTTTTTGTATCTTATCGTTATGGTAGACCTCAAGTGTGAGGTCGGGAAGAAATGAATTTATAAGGTTAGATAGGTGCATATACCGTATCTTAACCCAAAATTACTTTTTCTACCATCTGGCCAACAAAATATCCAACTGCGGCAGCAGTGCCACCCAATAACACCATCTCAACTCCTATCTTGACCCAAGGTTGCTTCGAGTAGCGGGTTACAAGTGCTCCCAACCCCATAAGCCCTACCGGAGTGACGACCAACGACGCGACAATGGCTGTCGATACATTGGAAAAAAGTAAATACGGAATCAGTGGAATGGCCCCGCCAATAATATACGAAACTCCCATGGCCACACCGCTCTTCAGCGGCTCCTGCTTGTGGTCCGGGAATACTTTCAACTCCCGATAGGCCATCTCCTGCAAAAACAACTCGCGTTTCTGCGACGCCTCTTCTGCCATCTTCTCAGCCAGCGGTTGCGTCCACCCATCTTTTACGTACATCCCCACCAGCTCTTCCTTTTCTGCTTCTGGAAACTGTTTAAGTTCGGCTCGTTCTTCATCCAACTTCCGCTCATCAATAGCACGTTCTGACTTATTTGACACATACGAACCGATCGCCATAGAGATTGACTCAACTCCAATGACGACCAACCCTGACAAGACGACAATATAGTGATCCTGAACCGCTGCGGCAATTCCGGTAACAGCCCCGAATGTCGAAACCATGCCATCCTCCATACCAAATACCACTTCGCGAATCACGCGCGCAATGTTGGGATCTTTATGGTGAATATAATTCGGGTTCCGCTCGATGTGCATATCAATGAGACTGTATTATTCCTGTGGCGGAGCAGCCTCAGGCCGGGGGGCATCTGGCACTGGCCCTGGGCCTTCGTTTTGTCTCTGCTCAAATGTCTCACCCCGCTTTTGTTCTACAAACTCCTGCACCCGTTCGCGCACCTCTTGAGGCACTTCCCTGCGGAACTCTGGACGAGCGCCTTGCGGAAACTCGGGCTGTTTATCGAAAGGACGCTGTTCGCCTTCGAATCCCGGACCTTGCGGTCTGTCTGGCCCTTCAACTCGTTGTCGAATTTTTTCTTTTACCTCAAACTCTCCATTTCGTTCTTCAACACGAACTCGCTCCTCAAAACGCTGTTTTTGTTCGCGTTGACATCCTTCGTCACACACTACGTCTTCCCCCCTGTTTGACGTCTCTTGTCGCACGCCTCGTATGCGCGCCTCAAACTCCTCGCGAAACTCCGCTGGCGCTTGGTCAAATTCTGGACGAGGACCTTCGCCCACCTGACGTCTCTTCATCTGTTCCAGAATACCGGGTGGAAGACCCTCAAACTTTTCCTCAAACTGACGACGCATCTCCGGGCTTTCCATTTCTTCAAAATGCTGCCCTAAAAATTCTGTTTGTTTTTCAATGGCTTTGTCAAAAAACTGCAAGAGTTGCGGGGGCGGACCAAAACCGACAGGTGGCGCTCCTGGCGGAAGAAACTCGCCATCTTCAGGTGGTGCAAACCCGCCTGGATTTTCGATAAAGTCCTGTTGAAGTTTTTTGAAAATCTCAATATCTTGTGGATTATTGGAAGAAATTTGCTCAAAAAACTTTTCCTGCATATTTTTCGCACGCTCTGCAAACTCTGCCTTTGCCTCCTGCTCCATGCGTTCTACAAACTCTTGCTTCTTTGGGTCTGACTTGACTCGCTGCTGAAGCTCTTCAATTAAACGAAACGTTGTCGGGTCAGGATTCTCTGCCATTTTTTTGGATAACTCCCGAAATTTTTCTGCTTGTTCAGACGACTCTGGGTCAGAAAATGTTTGTTGAAACTTTTCAATTGCCTGGTTGTGGCGCTCTTCCATCTTTTGTTCTAACTCCGGGTCCTCAAACTGGATACGCTGACGAATCTCATCAACTGCACGCAGTTTTTCCAAGTCCTCTCCTTGTATTTGGTCAAACTGTCGCATTGCACGCTCCCGCGCCTTTTCTCGCAGCGCTCCGTCTTGAAACTGTGTGTCGAAATTCTGCAGTCTCTCCTGAAATCGTGTTGCAAAAATATCCTTGGCCTCCTCCATTTTCTGAAGAACATCCGGTGGCAAGTCACCGATTTGTTTCAAACGATCAAAAATTTGGATATGTCCGACTTCGTCACCGCCGACTTGTTGCGCATACCGTTCGAATCCTTGCTGACGAGTCTCTTCTGACAGTCCTTTTACGTTTTCTGCAAAGCGCTTTAAAGCATTTTCTTGTGCATGTCGAATCGCGTCACGCGCCTGCTCCGGAACACGATCTCCCAGTTGTTCTAAAATTTCGAGATTACGCAGATCTTGAAACTCACTCCCTTTTTGTTTTTGCAAAACACGATCAAACCGTTCTGTAAGGGCCTCTGAACTATCTTCAATTTGAATGAGTGTTTCACCTGCGGTTTTTCCACTTTGTTCTTGAACCTCTTGAAGTCGCTCTAAAACCTTATCTGTCTCAGGAACAGACTGCTTTGCGACTTTTTCCTGAAGCCTCTCAAGTATCTTTTGTTGCTTGATTTCTCTATCAACGAGGGTGTCTAAAAACTCCCCCACCTTCTCATCTCCTTGCTCTTTCTTAACTTGCAAACCGCCGATACGCTCGCTAATGGTGGTAATTTTTTTCTCAAATCTTCCAATGGCGTCCAGCGCGGCTTCAGTTTTATTGTCATCTCCCTCTGACTGCCCAAGCAGCTTCTGGCCATCAAACAACTCCTGGTTGGCATTTTGGAGCCGCACCCCGGCTTTTTTAACCGGGTCAAAGGTAAAAGCTTCTTTGAGTCCTCTTCCGAAACGTTTGAACTTGTACAACGGGCTGTCTGGCAAAACTTGCGCATCTTTTACCTCCAAATCTTCGTGAGTGACTTGCTCGTCTGATTCACTCACAACAACCTGGTCCACCTGTTCCTCGGCTGCTGGCTCTGTTGCAGGCTCTACTGGTGTCTCAACAGCGGCCGGTTCGCTCACGCCCTCTTCTGCCTGAGCGTTGGCTGGGCTGATAAATAAAAAAACCGCTATCAACAAACTGATACCGGCAACCAGATATATATAAATAAATGAAAACTCGCTTTTTAGGGTGACACCAAACACCCTCCTTGATGGGATGGCCATATGTTTGTTTTTATATTTATTTTTTATTCACTATACACTCAGTATAGCACAAAAAACCACTTTTGTCAATGATTTGTATACGCAGGAGTATACAAATTTCTATGTTGCTATGTGAAAATAGATTGTGTCCCCGTCCTGAACTACGTATTCTTTACCTTCCAAGCGGAGTTTTCCTGTTTCTTTAATGCGTGACCACCCACCTGCCTCGACAAAGTCCTTCCACTGCACCACATCTGCCTTTACAAAACCTTTAATGAAGTCTGTATGGATCACACCGGCAGCGTCGGGAGCTTTGGTGCCACGCTTTACTGTCCAGGCCCGTGTCTCAGGCTCCCCTGAGGTAAAGTACGTTACAAGATCCAGTAGTTCATATCCGGCTCGTATCATTTGATCCAGTCCGCTCTCAGAAATGCCTGACTCTTTCATGAGTTGTATTGCCTCGTCTGGTGACAAGTCAGCTAACTCGGCCTCCAGCCGGGCACACACGTAAACGTGAGGCACTCCTTGTTCAATAACCGGCTTGTCTTTGCCCAACTCGTCCACATTCACTACATACATCATCGGCTTCATGGTCAATAGACAGAGTTCTTTCATGATTACGGCCTCGTCCTCGTCATACTCGAGCTCTCGCGCCAAGCGGCCTGTTTGGAGATGGGCGGCCACTCGGACCAATAGATCAAGTTCTTTCTGAAACTCTTTAGCCATCACGCCCTTGGCCTTCTTTTGGGTATTTTCCAAGCGCTTACTCACAGTTTGCCAGTCTGCCAAAATCAACTCCAGGTTAATAATTCCAGCGTCGTCGGTCGCGTCCACTCGGTTCTGTACATGAATAACGTTGCTGTCTTGAAACGACCTCACAACATGAGCAATCGCATCCACCTCACGAATATGAGACAAAAACTTATTCCCCAGGCCCTCGCCTTCAGAAGCACCTTTGACCAATCCGGCGATATCCACAAACTCAATTGCGGTTGGTACCACTTTTTGAGAATGTGAGATGTCGGCAAGTTGTTTTAAACGAACATCAGGGACCTCAACGACCCCTATGTTGGGCTCAATCGTACAAAAGGGATAATTTTGCGCGTCAGCCTGCTTGCTCCGAGTGAGCGCATTAAAAAGCGTGGATTTACCCACGTTCGGAAGACCAACAATACCAATAGATAACATATGAGTGGACCTGAGGAGAATCGAACTCCTAGTCTCCTCCATGCCATGGAGGCGCGATAACCGTTACGCTACAGGCCCGTGTAGGTGCGTAGGATATAAAAAAACTCCTGTTTTGTCAACAAATAGATTACTTCACGCCAATTTCTTTTCTCAATCCCCACCCTAAAACCACTCGGATAAAAACTATGCCAAACAAACGAAGAACTTCGTTCAGGTCGGTTGCAACTGTAGCAAGCAAGATATCAGCAGCGATGATAAACTCCAACCCGAAAATAATGCGTTTCCCCAAAAACCTTCGCACCGACTCCACTGTATATTCCGGAAGCACGACCCTATATACGGCGGCTACTACTGAAACCGTTACAATCCCAAGTCCAAAGTATTCAATGATAAAACCAACTTGTTCAATGACCAAATTGATAATGGTTGTATACATACAAAAATATTATTCTACATTAGGATTTTCTTGTGGTGGAGGCGCAGCCTCGGCAGGGAGGTCTACTGGTGGTGCTTCCTGCGCAGGTTGCTGTTCGGCGTGTTCTTCAACAACAACCCCTTGATTTGCTTCAGGCGGGTCTTCTGCCGGCACAGGCTCTTTTGGCGCCGGCTCTTCTTGAACCTTCTGCGCCGGCGGCTGTTCAACGACCTGCTCTTCTGCGACAGGGACTTCCACTTCTTCATTTGCCCGTTCCTGATCTTCTTCCTGTTGCTCCTCCACAACCGGTTCATCTTCTTGCACCGCTTCTTCACCCAACTTCCTCCGTGCAATCACAAGCCAGTCGAATGTTGCGTTGCTGTTTCCATTTTCCAACTCATTCACCCTGAATCCCAACACATCTTTTTCCGTCACATACACACCTTTTGCCTGCTCTGTTAACGTAATCGTTACTTTGACAGGCTGCTCCGGATCAATAATATCACGTGTCACCGTGTCAAAGTCGATACGCGCCGTTCCGTTGTTCAGTTCGCCGGAACCGGAAAAGATGTACTCTGTTTCGCGTGACTGCAGCGCATACAGTGACGTACTCCCGTCCGAAGTTGCAACTTTTGTGATGAATCGTCCGTCTTCGTCGATCTGCCAACGATCGTCTTTCCCAAACAAAGCCGCAACGTTCACAATGTAATATCCATTCAAATTTAAATTCTCCCGCACCTCACCTATTTGTCCATTTGCCTGTTCAACTACATTCAACTCAACAGGATTTTGTGCCAAAGCCACGCCGCTCGCTTCTGCAATGTCTATTAGGTTATGTTGAATCTCGGCAATGCTTTGATGTCGATTATTAATCCAACCCGTTCGGACTAACGCCATTTTCTTTCCTGTTCCCTCCTCCAAAGGTTCCAAGGCCACACCAATAATACTGACTGTTCGCAAACCGTCGTCACGAGCCGGATCGTAGCGCATAGCGTAGCCGGCTAAAGTTGCCGTGACCAACAAGTCACCCCGTTCAATCGGACCGTTTTCTGCAGACATTTTTACCGGTACGCGTCCAACCATGGCCATGACAGAGGTTGATTCTGTTCTTCCTCGGCCAATAGTAATAGTTGGGTTGGTTGAAACGACACCGGCAACTTCAGCGGCATAAGCAGAAGAGCTGCGTCGATAGCGATCTGTCTCGTCCGGGTCCACGACAAGCACATCCCCCGGTTCAATAAACTCTTCCGGCGCAACATCAACTCGTTCGGCAAGGTCACCAGGGTTTGTGCTCGTACCAACTGTGGCGCTCGCCGCAAACAAGTCACCTGCAGCGTGAACGTCACCGTTGGTTGCAACGGAAAATAGCCTGGTCCCTGCATTTCGTATAGAGAGTAAGTAGGTGCTCGTTCCTGTGGTCAACGTGTTTTGGGTGTCAAAAACAAAGGCATGCGAGGCCGACGAGGTAACGTTGGATAAAAACTGAACCCCGTGTGAAAAACGCAACGTGTTTGTAGCGCTAACGCTCGACGTCGGTGCAATAATCCCAAACTCACCACGCAATAGAAGGCCCCCCTCACCTATGTTTAAGCCGCCACGAATGTGAACTGAGTTGTTAAAGTTTGTGCTGCCCAACACCTGTAACTGGGACACTCGCGCCGCTCCGATATCGGCATGGGCAATCTTTGCACCGGTGATATCAACCACTATCAGTGAGGCTGTATCTTCAGAAACAACGTACACGTAGTTTCCTGACACGGCAACACCGGTCGGACCATCCAATAGTGGTTCTGTGCTGCTTGTTATGACGGCGACTTCGTCTAAAGACGTTGGGTCTGACACGTTAATAATCGACAAAGCATCGCTTCCATAACCGGTTACAAACGCGTAGTCTCCGGACACTGCGATCTTCGAGGCATCCAACACTGACGCAGTGGAGGAGGTAATGGAGCCAACCACCGCCGGAGTCGAGGGGTTAGAGATATCTACAACAACAAGGGCGCCGTTGGTAGGAGAAGCAGCAAAGGCATCGCGGCCGGCGGCAATAAACGCGTGATTTCCTCGTATCTCCACAGCACTGGACTTTGTTAGTAACGTACTTACTACAGTGCCTACCTCTGTGTCAGCAAGTGGATTCGATATGTCAAAAACCGTTAATGTGTCGTTACTGTTGTTGGTAATAAATGCATACCTCCCACTGACAGCAATGTCGGACGGGCTGTCGGTTGAGCCAAAACCGACGGCGTTTATACGTTGAGGTAGCGTTGGATTTGTTACATCCAAAATAACGGGGTTGGAGTTACCGACGATATCCGTGCCCACGACCATATTTCCGACGACTACAGGAAAACGGATGGCTAAAGCAAAGCCCGGGGTCTCCCCCGCATAGGAGGGATTTGCCGGGTCAGATACGTCAACGACGACCTCGCCTCCGCCCCCGTTAGAGACATACGCATACTTTCCAGCAATAGCGATACTTACCCGCCCACTGATCAACGCCGTGTTTGTAAATACCCCAACGAATGTCGGATTCGTCGGGGTACTGATGTCAAAAATCGACAGTGTTCCTGTCCCACTCCCGACGTACGCGTAGTCTCCGACCACTACAATCTCACTTGCACTACCGAGAACAGTTGAGCTGGTAAAACTTCCAACAACCACCGGTTTTGAAACCCTTCCACTCACATTCAGGACGTCTGAAACAGTGGTTGTGCCGGAGAGTCCCACCGTCCCACCGACTCCTAAAGCAAACTGCGGAGAGGTAGAGCTGATTCCAACTCTTCCATTTGTTGCGTTGACATTAAATCCAGTTCCCACACTCAACTGTCCGGTAAGTGAGGTTGTTGCTAACGTAGTAGTTGCGGTAAAGGTTTTTGCCCCTGTAAACGACTGATCGGCGCTGAGCATTGCGACATCGCCTGCATCGTCCAAATCAGAGCTGCTGATACCTGAAACGGTTCCGTTGACTGTCAGCGCTCCATTCACATTGACTCCGGCGAGGGTACTGGTACTACTCACTCCGAATGTGCCTCCAACTGAAAGTTGAAACTGCGGGGAGGACGAGTTGAAGCCGGCAAGACCACTTCCAAATATGACTGTTCGATTATTTAGTGTGTTGATATTGAGTTGGTTGCTGGCGCTATCAATCGTGAGTGGCCCGTTCGTCATGGAGATCAGTCCGCCTGAGGTAGCGCCGGTTAAATGCAGAGAACTTGTGCCGACATGAATTGCATTTTCTACAAAGAGACTGTCGCCGACACCAAGCAAGTCGTGGACATAGGCATCATCACCACTCAATACAAAGGTTGATGTGGTAATTGCTTCGGCTGACTCCCCGATAAGAAAATCACCCACAATATACGAGTCATCTGTTGACGTCGCGGAGAGGTAGAAGAACGTATTGTTATTGGAGTCACTCAGAATAATCCTCCCATATACATTATCCGAACCAAGAAGTAAGTTGCCTTGAGTTGCAGTTAACTCCAAGGCAGCACCCGCTTCGTCACCGTCATTCAGCGATATCATTGCCTTGTTTGTGCTGTTTCCAACCAGACTAATGAGGCCTCCTCTACCGGCTATAGTACTGGTTCCAATCTGAAGAGCCGCAAAATTGAGGGGGCCTATGTCAGAGTTGTACAAGGACGCCAACCCATTTAAAAACGTGCTTGTCGCCGTAAAATAACTTTCGCCATTCACAACAAAACTGTGTTGGGGCGAGCTTGAATTAACGCCCACTCTGTTATTTGCCGGATCGACAAACAACGTGCCGGAGTCCACATTCAGTCTCCCGTTCACCGTGGTGGTCGCAAGCGTTGTCGTCGCGGAAAAAGTATTGGTTCCAGTAAAGGTCTGTATTCCTGCAAGCAGAGCTATGCCTGCGGTATCGTCAAGGTCGTCGAAACTAATTCCTGAGGTTTGGCCATTCAAAGTGAGTAGCCCGTTCACCGTGGTTGTGGCAAGCGTTGTCGTTGCAGAAAAAGAATTTTGTTTTGTGAATGTCTGCTCCGCAGTAAGTATAGCGACGTTTGCTATGTCGTCCAAATCAGAAAAACTAATGCCGGCCGTATCTCCGGTGACAACCAAGTCTGCCAGCTCAACACCTTGCAACGTGCTTGTGTCTGTCACTATTAATTTTCCTGAGACTGCCAAAGCAACAGCCGGGCTTGAGGTGTTAATTCCGACGTTCCCATTTTTGTCAACGACAAATATCGGAGTACCATTGTTCCGAATATGAAGGACGTCTCCTGTTAAAACCGTGCTACTGACTATGAGCCGCGAATCCAGGGTCGTTGTCGAACTCACTCGGAGCGTGCCGGTTACATTGGCAGATCCGTTTACATATAAATCGCCATCTTCGTCTAAACGCAGTCGTTCGCTGCCGTTCAACGCAACACCAAACAACGTTTCGTTTGCATCCGCAGCCGCAGGGTTGATATACACGACGCCGCCGCCTATGGCAGCAGACTGGGGAGTCCCGGTAAATGAAAAGTTGCCGTTGGCGCTTGAAATTGGAATGTAGGTAGATGTAGCCGTTGTTGAGGCACTGATTCCTAACAGAT
>Ga0155444_158_pt2 | contig 14009 bp, 24 predicted proteins | sample RifCSPhighO2_02_FD_111892 | JGI IMG/M metagenome (GOLD analysis project Ga0155444, IMG submission 111892) | Candidatus Magasanikbacteria bacterium RIFCSPHIGHO2_02_FULL_47_14
TGCTGCATGGTTGCCGTCAGCTCGTGCCGTGAGGTGTACCCTTAAGTGGGGTAACGAGCGCAACCCTCGCTTTGAGTTAAATGTACTCAAGGGACTGCCCGCGCAAGCGGGAGGAAGGCGGGGACGACGTCAAATCAGCATGGTTCTTACGCCTAGGGCGACACGCATGATACAATGGCCGGTACAGAGGGTTTGCCAACCCGCGAGGTGGAGCTAATCCCAGAAAACCGGTCTCAGTTCAGATTGCAGGCTGCAACTCGCCTGCATGAAGTTGGATTCGCTAGTAAACGCGCATCAGCCACGGCGCGTTGAATACGTTCTCGGGTCTTGTACTCACCGCCCGTCACGTCATGGAAGCCGGTAACACTTGAAGCCCCCGCTTTGCGGGGTCTATGGTGAGATCGGTGACTGGGACGAAGTCGTAACAAGGCATCCGTAGCGGAAGCTGTGGATGGATCACCTCCTTTCTGGAAGTACTTTTCTGCGAAAGCAGAAACTTCTTGTCGATCCGACATCTATGTCTGTCTTCGGACAGACGTCGGAAAAGGGTACGACGTTTGATTCTTGTCACGTTTTTAGAGTGAACTTGTTTGGAAATACATATAAAAAATCCCCGTATACGGGGATTTTTTATATTCATGTTTGTTCAGTGAACATCTCTAAAGAAACATGAATGGCCCTGATTTTCTCGATCACCGATTTGGTGAGAGCGGCATCAGGGGGCCTTTTTGTGTGGTGGAAGAGCGATTCGTCCTTCGGGCAGAGCAGCTTCTGGTAGGCGATCTCGACGAACAAGAGTGGGTCGAACCCATACCGTCTTTTCGGCGAATGGAATCTCACCAAATCCAGGTGGACGCCGCCAGTGGCCGGTTCGGAAGTGAGCAGAGAGCTCGGTCCCGTGGTGGCGGCCCGCGCGGTAACCTTTTCCGAACTGTTGCATGATCTCGAGAGGAAGCTCCACATCGTCAGCGACTCTACAGACCAGAGCTTCGTCCGTAATGGCGCCCAAGTCGGGCTGTCCCTGACGAGGCTCTCTGGGACGACCTCCTCCCCGAGTTGCCTCAAAGGGCGGTGTTGTACCCAAGGTTCTCAGGTAGAGGAGTACGTTGAAAACGATCCCATATACGACTGTGCGGAACTCGTGCATGTCCGCGGCGTTATCTCGATGTCCCCATTCGCTTAGCTGGTCGGGAGAAAAACCGTCCAGACCTTCTCCTGGTTTTCTCCGTGTGGCTGCTACTTTCACGAGTTCTGGAATTGTGACGTGGAGACTCACTATAGGCGCAAGTCGGTGGATGTGAGGTGATGCATATTCTTCACCTCTATTTTGTGCACCGATCCAGCGGTTGATTGACGTTTGTGCTGCTAGTTCGTTTCGTCTTTTTACATGCGTTGAAACTTCACGAGCACATGCCTTCATCCGCCGTGCGTATTCTTCTGTGTGTTCCCCCAGCACGAAAATTTGGAGGGCGAAGAGGTCCTCTCGAATTTCGTCCTGTGAGATTAGGATTGTATCAAACCGCTTGCCTAACTCGTCGACAATTGGAATTGCCAGCGACAGGACGAATGACGGAAACTGTAACCGTAGATCACCTAGCGCCACATCTTGAAGTGACGTAGCATGGAGTAGAACCTGAAGATTTGCCGGAATTGTGTAGATGCGCTTAGAGCAACCGAGCCATCGGTAAAGCGCTCGAGGGAAGGTGCTAAGTGACCCGAGTGCTTTATCCTTGACTGGGTGCATTTTCTCGAAGTCGGCATCCAGAGTTGTTTCTGGCCGTGCTTTCAGCAGATGACCACGCAGCCCTGCCCAGTTTTTTATTCCTTGGTCGTAAATAAAAAACGGGTTGACTTCAGGAGGAAGCGCTGCAAGGCGTGACATTTCCTCTTGTTGCTGACGGGGAGAGAGGTTTCTGATCACCTCCAACTCGATAGGTTTTATCTGCTCTAGACCAAGCTCGAACTCTGCGCAAGCTTCCCACGCTTCCAGTGCTGTTTCCAGTCGTTGAGCTCCAACACAGCCGAGCCCAGTTGGAAATTTGGGTGGAGCTCCATGTTTATTTTTTTTGGTCACGATCTCCATCCTTTCAATTGGAATGAACCTCCTGCTATCAGGAGTGGTATACATCTTTAGTGGGTGCACACCATTCCTGACAACAAAATGAGTTCATCAAAACCCATTTTCGTTTAATCGGTTCAGATGGACTTCCTGGTTTTTCCGCAATGGGCAGGCACCAGGCTGGCCTGTAAATGAACTAGGCGTTGCCGTCTTCGTCGATGAAACGCCGCGTGACTCCCGGCCCCAGCCTACCGAGCATCAGTGACATGACCTCGCTCATCTTGGCCACGAGCCTCCCGTCACCGGCGCGCGGAATGAAGAGGATCGTCTCTTCGGTCTCCACCATCTCGAGGACCAGATCCGGCGACATCGAGAGGATGAAGACAGCGCTCATGCCCATGAAGGTGAAGTTGTGTCGCGGCACGCTCGGACGGAGAGCGCGTGACAGATCGCTGGCGAGGCTCTGCAGGAAGGTCATCTCTCCGGCGATGACTTCCATGGAGACGCAGGCCGCCACTCCCGGGACGCGATACAGACCCGTGAGCATCTTGGTCTGCAGGCTCAGACTGGCGCCCTTTTCGTCCAGGGCTTGGACGACGATCGTCGCCCGTTCCAGGGACGCCGGCATCGGACACCGCAGGTAGACCACCGTCTGCTGGAGTCGTACCTCTGCCACTGGTCCGTGCTGGTCTACCTCCATCTTCATCACCAGGTTGTGGCCATTGCCCGTGAGCGCGAGCACAGCGAAGCTGCTCGCACGGTAGAGGCAGATAGCCGCCTGCTCCTGGGACGTCATGGGCTGTTCGTGCGCCCGAAGGTGTTGCCGGTCCAGCGTGCTCAGCTCCGCGGTGGGGAGCAATCCATCTCGGACGATGAATGCCCGCCATGCGCGGAATCCCGGCATCGACTGGAAGGGAAGACGATGCAATACCGCACCAGCTTCCGTGATCTCGATGACCTCCCAGTCATCGATCTGTCTTATGGTAACCTGTCTCAACGCTTCTCACCTTTCTCTCCGTTGACATTCTCCACCTACCATCGGTAATGGTAGGGGATATATATGTACCAAATTTGTTACACATATATCCATAAAAAGGCCCACCAGTGATGGTGGGCTTAGAAAAAATGAGGGAAATCTATACACAAAGCGCACCATCCGCGGGAAGGCTAATAGAAATAATAATTGGAAGGTGTGTGCGTTTCAGATGTTTCATAGACTGATCTAACCACATCGGTTATTTGTTGTCAACACCCTGTAAACATCTTTGGATTTTTTTTCGTTGACGCCATCCTCCGGACTCGATATAATCCAGCTGAAATTATCTTTTTTTATGTCTCATTCTCTCGACCGACTCCTCCGCTTGGTGAAACGCACAGGTGATACGCTCGTTGTTCATAATCCACAAGAAGATCAGGACCTTGTCATTTTGAACATTGACCAATACGAAGATTTATTAGAGGCAACTTCCGAGGCTCGAGAAGAAGAGGACTCAGACTGGTACAGAGTAGGAGACCTTCTCCAAACGACAAAACAAAAGCTGACACCTCTGCCGTTTGACGAACCTGCACCAAGATTTGAACAAGACTTTGACAAATCCGTGCCCGCGCACCACTTGGAAGATGTCTCATCTGCCGTAGTGACACCACATGAAGCAGAAGCCGAGCCAGAAGAAGAACTGCGATATGAATTTCCTGTAGAAGAGGAACAGCCCCAGCAATCCCGCCCTCCTGAGTTAGCACCTCAACCGGTTCAACAAACACAGCCTATTCCTCAAAAAGCAGCTCCAACCGGTGTAGACTTTTCTGATGAAGAACCACTGCAACGGAGTGGGCCGGTATTTTTTGAAGAACCGGTATGATTATCCCCACCTTCCCACTTGACGAATTTTTGAAAGCACGTTATACTGTGGGAGCTAAATTTAGTCTATTTTTTGGCTAATTTATCTGATTTTTTAATCTTTTTTTAACAGACCCCGCTGGATTACAAATCTGTGTTGACCACTCAGCGCAGTGCGGGCCAGACAAACGTTCGTATGGCAGAGCAATTTCAACGTACGAAAGTCCATGTCAACGTTGGTACCATCGGCCACGTCGACCATGGTAAGACAACCACAACAGCAGCAATCTTGAAGGTCGCTGCAGCTCATGGTTTTATTGCACAAGCAAAAAGCGTCGACGAGATCGACTCAGCACCAGAAGAAAAAGCACGTGGTATTACTATCGCCACTGCTCACGTTGAGTATGAGACCGAAAAACGCCATTATGCCCACGTCGACTGTCCAGGCCACGCAGACTACGTAAAGAACATGATCACCGGTGCCGCTCAGATGGACGGCGCCATCCTCGTCGTTTCCGCAGCTGACGGTCCAATGCCTCAGACACGTGAACACATCTTGCTTGCTCGTCAAGTCGGTGTGCCCTATATCGTGGTCTTTTTGAACAAGGTAGACCAGGTTTCAGACCCAGAGTTGATCGACTTGGTCGAAGAAGAAATCCGCGACTTGTTAAAGAAATACGAATTCCCGGGCGACGAGACTCCAATCGTCCGTGGTTCAGCTTTGAAAGCTTTGGAAAACCCAAGCGACGAGACTGCTGCCAAGCCAATTCTTGAGTTGCTCAAGACCTTGGATGCCTACATCCCGGATCCAATTCGCGACCTCGACAAAGCCTACTTGATGCCAATCGAAGACGTCTTCTCAATTGAAGGACGTGGTACAGTCGTTACCGGTCGTATCGAGCGTGGTATCGTCAAAGTGGGTGATGAAATCGAGATCGTCGGTATGAAAGACACCCAGAAGACCACTGTGACTGGCGTGGAAATGTTCAACAAGAGCCTTGATCAAGGTCAAGCAGGTGACAACGCCGGTGTTCTTCTCCGTGGTACTAAGAAAGAAGACGTAGAACGTGGTATGGTCTTGGCCAAACCAGGCAGTATCACTCCTCATACTGAGTTTGAGGCACAGGTCTACGCTTTGACCAAAGAAGAAGGTGGACGCCACAAGCCATTCTTTACCGGCTACAAACCACAGTTCTACATCCGCACAACAGATGTGACCGGTGAGGTTACCTTGCCGGCAGGAACTGAGATGGTCATGCCGGGAGACACCATCACCATGCAGATTAAGTTGATCGTGCCGGTTGCTATGGAAGAGAAGATGCGTTTCGCCATCCGTGAAGGTGGCCGAACCGTTGGCGCTGGCGCAGTAACCAAAATCATTAAGTAAACCAACATTGGACGATGAGGGCTCTGGCCCTCATCGTCCACTTTGTTTATCCATTATTTACCTAACCAATCGTTCTTTCGCTCCTACCTATGGCACACCCAGCAACGACAGACACAGCGAATAACCCAAAAGTACAAGCCCCGGTCGGGCCAAAGATACGCATTAAGATTCGTGCATACGACAACAAGATTATTGATGCTGCAACGAAAACCATTATTGACACAGCAGAACGAAATAATGCCAAGGTAGTCGGTCCGGTCCCTCTTCCAACAGAGAAGAGTATCTATAGTGTGAACCGTTCCACATTTGTCCACAAAACCGCATCAGAGCAGTTCGAGGTTCGAGTCCACAAACGTCTCATTGACATTGTGAACCCAAACCCAAAGACCATTGACGCCTTGATGAACCTGAACTTGCCAAGCGGTGTAGATGTGGAAATTAAGATGATTTAAGACGGTTCAATCAGGTCTTGACAAGGAAAAAGTAATCACGTACAATAGCCACGCTTTTGTACTACAGAGTATATCTGTTGATCAAATAAGATCCGCTGCCGCCTCTGGCAAACAGTGGAAAACATTTGAAAGGCATACGTACTCTCGAGGAAATTGTTTTCTTACAGAATCATTCACACAGCCTGAATATATAAGGCTAGAAGGGCTATCTCATAGATGTTTTAGTGTACGAATGAGAGAGCGCTTCTAGTTTTTTATATAGTATGAAATTCATTCTGGGAACAAAAATTGGCATGACCCAAGTATTCCGTGACGACGGAAGTGTTGTTCCTGTTACCCGAGTTCAGGCAGGTCCATGCGTTATTACACAGGTAAAAACCGCAGAAAAGAATCACGTTGACGCAGTGCAGATTGGATACCGAGAACAAAAAGCCTTCCGAATGAAGAAACCGCAGCAAGGACATCTCAAAGGGTTGATGAATGTTCGTTTTATGCGAGATGCCCGCGTAGAAGCAGATCATGGATTAAAACGTGGTGATACCTTTACTGTGAAGGTCTTTACTGAAGGCGAGAAGGTAAATGTAGTGGGTGTTTCGAAAGGGCATGGATTCCAAGGCGTTGTCAAACGTCATGGTTTTCACGGAAGCCCAAAGACTCACGGTCATAAAGACCAGCTCCGCATGCCTGGAAGTATCGGCGCCGGTGGTGTCCAGCGTGTCTTTAAAGGAATGCGCATGGGCGGACACATGGGCGACGCACGAGTCACAGTGCAGAATTTGGAGATTGTCCAAATTTTTCCAGATCAAAATGAGTTACTGATTAAGGGCGCGTTGCCAGGGGCACGAGGTTCCCTTTTGTTGATCACGACACCGGAAGGCAAGATGCAGATTGATGTGATGCCGGTTGCTGAAACTGTGGCAGAAGCCGCTCCAGAAGAGGCTGTTGAGGCACCGGTCGCTGAAACATCGGCAGAAGCTACAGAACAAACCGCATAACTGATTTGTGAGATACACCACTATGGTAAAAGTACCTGTGTACAATCAAGAAGGAAAAGAAGTAAGCACCATTGAGTTGGCTGATACCGTCTTTGGCGTTGCCATGAATGAAGCATTGGTGTATCAAGTGTACGTTGTTCAGGAAGCCAATGCACGCTTGCCATGGGCACACACCAAAAATCGCGGAGATGTTCGCGGTGGTGGAAAGAAGCCATGGAAGCAAAAAGGAACTGGCCGTGCTCGCCACGGGTCTATTCGCTCCCCAATTTGGAAGGGTGGAGGAGTTACATTCGGACCACGCAACGAACGAAGTTACACTCGCAAAGTAAATGATAAGATGAAGCAAAAGGCTGTCACCATGTGTCTTTCTGAAAAACTTGGCGCGCAGCAGTTGATCGTTATCGATAACGTCCAGACGACCGGCAAAACAAAAGAATTTGCAACCATGAGACGACAGTTGCCGGTAAAAGGCGGAACTTTGGTGATTGTGGATACTCTTGATCAGAACACATCACGTGCAGTTCGCAATATTAAAGACTGTGTGGTCGAGCGTGCTCAGAATGTGAACGTCTCAGACTTGTTACATAATCAGTCAGTGATTGTTACTAAAGGCGCAGTGGAAGCGTTACAAAAAAGATTTGTGAAATAATATGGGTTTGTTAGGCAAATTGAAAAAAACTGAACAGGCAGAAACCAAGACACCGGCCAAAAAGAAGGTTGCTCCTTCTGATACAAAAACCGTAATGGCCAAAGTCGGCAGCAGTGTGCTTGTTATGCCATTGTTAAGTGAAAAGACAACGCTGCAGGAGACCATGGGTCAATATACGTTTGTGATCGAGGATTCAGCAACGAAAGTTGAGGTCAAGAAAGCTGTGACTGCGTTATATGGTGTAAAACCTGTTCGTGTAAATATTGTACGCATGGACGGCAAGCAGGTTCGCTTTGGAAAACGCATGGGTCAACGTGCAAATTATAAGAAAGCAATTGTGACCTTGCCAAAAGGAAAGCAGATTAGCATTCACGCAGGTGTTTAATTGAGAACCAGTACTACGTATGGCCGTAAAGATCTACAAACCAACCTCACCCGGACGTCGCAAGTCAAGCGTCGAGGATTTTTCTGATATTACAAAAGTAGAACCAGAAAAGTCCTTGGTGGTCGCACACAAGCCAAAGAGCGGACGGAATAACACCGGACGCATTACGGTTCGACATCAGGGCGGTGGAGTCAAGCGAATGTACCGACTGGTTGACTTTAAGCAAGAGAAGTTTGATGTTCAGGGCGAGGTGATCGCTGTTGAGTACGACCCAAGCCGCGGTCCACGTGTTTTGCTGGTTGAGTATTCAGACAAAACAAAGGCGTACGTTTTGGGATTTGAAGGCGCCAAAGTCGGGACAAAAATTATGTCTTCTGCTAAAGCAATTGAAGCAGCCCCGGGCGCACGCATGCCGCTTGAATTCATCCCAGTTGGTCTGTTTGTTCACAATGTTGAGTTGGCACCGGGACGCGGTGGAAAGATGGTCCGTGCAGCAGGTATGGCCGCGCAGTTACAGGCAATTGAAGGAAAATTTGTACAGTTAAAACTTCCGTCCGGCGAAATGCGATTGGTTTTGAAAGAGTGTGCCGCAACCGTTGGCCGCATGGGAAATGCTGACTATCGCTTGGTACGCTGGGGAAAAGCCGGACGCAAACGCCACCTTGGATGGAGACCTCGAGTCAAAGGTAAGAACATGAACCCTGTTGACCATCCACACGGTGGAGGAGAGGGTCATTCACCAATCGGTTTGAAGGGTGGTCCAAAAACACCTTGGGGTAAAAAAGCCATGGGTGTGAAGACTCGCAAACGAGGTAAGTGGAGCGATAAGTTTATTGTGCAGCGCCGCAAGAACAAGAAGAAGTAATTGATACATACTCACAGATATTATGTCACGAAGTTTAAAAAAAGGCCCATACGTTGATGAGAAGTTGATGAAGAAGGTCAAGAAGGCTTTGGATACCAAAGATCACAAGCCAATCAAGACATGGGCACGCGCTTCTACCATTACACCAGAGATGGTTGGTCTGACCTTTGCTGTCCACAATGGGCGCCAGTTCCTGGATGTGTATGTACAAGAAAACATGGTCGGACATAAGCTCGGTGAGTTTTCTCCAACACGAAAATTCGTTGGACACGGTGGTAAGATGGCAAAGGCCCAGGCAACGCCAACAGCGCCAGGTGCAACACCAGCCCCAGCGCCTGTTGCCAAAAAATAATAGAGTGTTTCCCGTATTCTTATGAAGATGCAGACCACAGCAAAATTAAGACACCTTCGAATGAGTCCACGAAAAATCCGACTCCTGGTTGATCTTGTCCGTGGTATGAATGCTCAAGACGCCATCACACAGTTGAGCCACTCCCAAAAAATTGCTGCCCGCCCATTACGCAAGTTGATTGCTTCTGCTATTGCAAATGCACTGCACAATCACAACATGAAAGAAGAAACATTGGTTATTAAACAGGCAATGGTTGATAGTGGTTCTATTTTGTACCGTTGGCAGCCACGCGCCTTTGGCCGCGCCGCACCGATTCGTAAGCGTACTTCACACATCACCTTGGTGTTGGAAGGTGACGCCGCTGAAGCGAAGGCAAAGAAAGAAGAGACCCTTGCGGAGAAGGCTGATGGATCAACCGCAGAGACAAAGATAGAGAAAAAAGCTGAACCAAAGAAACGAACACGAACGACAAAGAAAAAGGCTATTACATCATAACGTATGGGTCACAAAGTCCATCCCAAAATTCACAGAACGCAAGTCATTTATACCTGGGACTCTCGTTGGTTCTCAAAAAAGAAGTATCCTCAATATGTAGAGGAGGATCTTGCGATTCGCGGACACCTCATGAAGGTCTGCAAAGAAGCCCTTATTGATTCTATGAGTGTTGAACGTGGCCCAAAGAATGTCACTGTGACTATTTTGGCCTCAAAGCCGGGTGTGATTATCGGCCGTTCAGGTCAGGGTTTGGATGGATTGCGCAAACATATTGAGAAAAAGATTTTGAAAATGGCATCAAAGGTGACGATCAATGTCCGTGAGGTGAAGAATCCGGCACTATCTGCTGCCATCGTTGCTCAGACCATTGTCTCTGACATTCAACGACGTATTCCATTTCGACGCGTCATGAAGCAGTCCATTGAGCGCGTGAAAAAGGCAGGCGCATTGGGAGTAAAAATTCGTTTATCTGGCCGGTTGAATGGTGTTGAAATTGCCCGCAGCGAAGCTATGACCGCTGGAAAAGTTCCTTTGATTACCTTACGCAGTGATGTTGATTACTATCTTGCAGAAGCCCACACATTATATGGCAAGATCGGTGTAAAGGTATGGATTTATAAAGGAGAAATCTTTGGAAGAAAAGATAAATTTAACGAAGAAGAACCGGCACAAGCTGCTCCCAAGACAAAACGTGGATAAATATGTTGTTACCTAAGAAAGTAAAACACAGAAAGTGGCACCGATTGGGCCGACGCGACAAAGGCATCGCGACCAGAACGAATACGGTTGCGTTTGGTAGCTTTGGTTTAGTCGCACAGACATATGGCTGGGTCAGCTCTCGACAGCTCGAGGCATGTCGTCGTGTCCTTACCCGCTATATTCGCCGTGGTGGCAAGATGTGGATCCGCGTGTTTCCTGATCGTCCGGTGACCAAAAAAGGTAACGAGTTGCCAATGGGCGGTGGAAAAGGTTCCCCGGATCAGTTTGTGATTACGGTAAAACCAGGTACTGTGTTGTTTGAACTGGAAGGTGTCGCCCCGGACATGGCCCGTGAGGCGTTGTTACTTGCCTGCCATAAGCTCCCAGTCAAAGGACGTGTTGTAAGCAGATAATGATTATATGGATATTGCTACCCTTCGAGTAAAAACCAAGACAGAGTTGCAAGAGTTGCTCCAAGAGACACAGGCAGAGTTACGTGTACTCCGATTCAAGGTCAGCGAGAATCAGTTGAAAGATGTGCGCGCGGTCCGTGAAGCACGACAGACCATTGCTCAAATTCAGACGTTACTATCAGCTAATACCACACAGAATAATTAAATGTTATGAAATCCGGTGTTACCAACAATCAAACAGCCGCAGCACAGAAACGTCAGTTTACTGGTGAGGTGACAAGCGTGGTTGAGAATAAAACCATTCATGTTGTGATTCAGTTACGAAAGTTGCATCCGGTATACAGAAAACAGTATTGGCAAAGTAAAAAGTATGCAGTGCACGACGAGCGAAACGAAGCTAAAGTAGGGGATACGGTAGTCTTTGAAGAGTGCCACCCACTCAGTAAAACAAAACGCTGGAGACTGTTGAGTATTACCAAAAAAAGTGTATAGTGTTTAGACGCATATGGTTCAACATAGAACAATGTTACAAGTTGCAGATAATACCGGTGCCAAAAAGCTTCAGTGTATTCGTGTTCTTGGTGGATACAAGAAACGATACGCACAGATTGGTGATATTATCACCTGCAGTATCAAAGAAGCGGCCCCACGCGGTATGGTCAAAAAAGGTGAGGTTGTTCATGCCGTTGTCGTGAGACAGCGCAAGGAACTCCGTCGCAAGGACGGTACCTACATCCGTTTTGATGAGAATGCCGCAGTTATTATCGATAAAAAGAGCAAAGAACCAAAAGGAACACGTATTTTTGGACCGGTTGCGCGTGAACTCCGCACCAAAGGGTATCAAAAGATTATCAGCTTAGCGCCAGAAGTGTTATGAAAATCAAGTCAGGTGACAATGTAAAGGTGATCTCAGGAAAAGAACGCGGCAAAACCGGTAAGGTGATGCAGGTGTTATTCAACAAACGCAACAGCCAAACCTACGTTGTTCTTGAAGGCGTAAACATGAGAAAGAAACATGTGCGTTCAGGTAAACGTGGCCAGGCCGGGCAGACCATTGAGTTGCCGGGCCCAATCCACATTAGCAACGTTATGGTGATTGACCCCAAGACCAATAAACCAACCCGTGTGGGATATATTGTTGAAGGCAAGACAAAAAAGCGTGTTGCCAAAGGAAGCGGAGAGGTTATTGACTAGGGCTTTGAAAATATATGTCACAGTTATATACACAATTTAAAGAAACGATTGCTCCTGCACTGAAGACAGAGTTGGGATTAAAGAACGTGATGCAAGTTCCAGCGATATCAAAAGTTGTAATCAACGTGGGGTACGGTCGCCATGTGAAAGAGAGTGGATTTATTGATCATGTCGAGAAGACACTGCGTGCAATCACGGGCCAGACCCCGGTCCATAATAAAGCAAAGAAGTCCATTTCAAACTTTAAGCTTCGCGAAGGTACAGATATTGGTATGTCTGTGACCTTGCGCGGCAAGAACATGTATGACTTCTTATACAGGTTTATTAACATTACTTTACCACGTGTCCGTGACTTCCGCGGCTTGTCAGTGAAGAGCTTTGACAAAGGCGGCAACTATACGATCGGTTTTAAAGAGCATATCGCATTTCCAGAAGTGACCGGTGATAGTTCAGAAAAGATTCACGGATTACAGGTGGTTATCACCACAACTGCAAAAGATAAAAAACAAGGTATTACCTTGCTGAAGAAAATGGGCTTTCCATTTCGTGACGCATAAGATGAATTTTATTTATGGCAACTCAAGCACAAATTGCAAAATCCTCGAGAAAACCAAAGTTTAGCACCCGCATTGTTCGACGCTGTTTTCGTTGCGGCCGCAAACGCGGGTATATTCGAGAGTTTAACTTGTGCCGTATTTGTTTCCGAGAGTTGGCAAACCAGGGACTGCTCCCAGGCGTGCGGAAGGCAAGTTGGTAAATAAATCCTTATTATTATGATGACAGATCCAATTGCAGACATGCTTACACGGATTCGCAATGCGGTTCTCGCCGGTCGCCGCTCTGTTGAGATACCTGCTTCCAAGTTGAAAAAGGCTTTGGCTGAAATTTTGCAGAAAGAAGGGTTTGTTGAACAGATCGAGCTCACTGACGCCAAACCAGCCATGTTGATGCTGACCTTGACATACCGTGGGAAGCAGCCTGCAATTCATCATATCGCGCGTGAGAGTAAGCCGGGCCACCGACAGTACCGCCCTGCCGATGAACTCACCTCTGTTTTGAATGGCTACGGTATTTCCATTATTTCTACGTCACAGGGGCTTATGACCAACAAAGAAGCCCGCAAACGTGGTATCGGTGGAGAGGTTATTTGTTCGGTGTATTAATGTCTTTGTATGTCCCGTATTGGTAAAAAACCTATTGCAATTCCTTCCGGTGTGACTGTTTCCTTGGCTGGGGATCTTTTAACTGTCAAAGGGCCAAAGGGTGAGTTGAATCGTATTATTCATCCATTGGTGAAAGTAACGACAACTCCAGAGTTTGTTCAGATCGACGTGGCGAACAAAGAAGAAAAAAAGAGCAATGCACTGTGGGGCACATTTGGCTCTCACGTACGAAATATGATTCAGGGTGTGACGGTTGGTTTCCAAAAGCAACTTGAGGTGAACGGCGTTGGGTACCGTGTTGCCATGCAAGGAGCGGCATTAAAACTCGAAGTCGGTTTTTCTCATCCGGTGATGTATAATCTTCCGAAAGGAGTTACCGCGACCGTTGAAAAAAATCTGATTACTTTGCAAGGTGCTGATAAAGAGTTGGTTGGTCAGACCGCTGCTGAAGTTCGCAATATCCGGAAACCGGAACCATATAAAGGAAAAGGTATTAAGTATATTGATGAAACCATCCGCAGAAAAGCCGGTAAGACAGCCAAGACGGCATAACTTCATTGAATTGATATGAAACAGCAACACACACGACAAGGAAAACGAATTACTCGACATACGCGAGTTCGCGCTCGGGTACAAGGGACATCTGAACGTCCCCGTCTTGCTGTGTTTCGCAGTCTTCGTGACGTGTACGCACAGGTTATTGACGATAATGCCGGCAAGACCTTGATAAGCGCCCATAGCAAGACCGCTGATACGAAAGCTGATGTAGGCGAGAGAAAAGGAAAGACTGCTATTGCCTACTGTGTTGGGCAGGATATTGCGAAGAAAGCGCAAGCCGCCGGTATCACGACTGTCGTGTTTGATCGAGGTGGTTTTGCTTATCACGGTCGTGTGCAAGCTGTTGCAGACGGCGCGCGTGATGGCGGGCTTCAATTTTAGTTTTTAACGTCTGAGTATGCCTAGAGATCGGAGAGACCAAGACAGAACCAAACGAGAGCGACCTGAGTTCGATCAACAGATTGTTGATCTTTCTCGTGTCACCCGTGTTACCAAAGGTGGTAAAC
>Ga0155444_141_pt1 | contig 13874 bp, 11 predicted proteins | sample RifCSPhighO2_02_FD_111892 | JGI IMG/M metagenome (GOLD analysis project Ga0155444, IMG submission 111892) | Candidatus Magasanikbacteria bacterium RIFCSPHIGHO2_02_FULL_47_14
CTACGAAAAAAGAGCGCGTCTTGGCCTATACCAAAAACTGTGGAAGCGGTACCGCGGAGTCCAATGGGGGTATGCCGGTCCCTTGATCCCCCATGTTATACGTGAACAGTTCGGTCTCATATTAGATACAGAGGTAGATGTCGTCCTCGATGCTTCAGGATTCGCCTATGGTGACCAGTGGGGGCTATCGAATACAAAAACCTTGGCGCGGTCTATTCAAAGATGGAAAAGACATGGGGAAAAAATTATCTTGCTGCCTCAAGCCTTTGGTCCGTTTTCCAACTCAAAAATGCGGCGGCATATCTCGAGTGCGGTCGATATGGCCGACCTCGTATTTGCAAGAGACAGTATATCGTACACGCATCTTACAGAGATCACAGGAGCAAGAAAAAACATACAGATGTTTCCTGACTTTACCCCACTTCTGGCCGGGATACCGCCCGTCGGCACACAATACACCGAGGACATTTGCATTATTCCCAACACGAAAATGATTCGCGAAACAGGAAGCGGCAACCCGGATGTATATAAAAACTTCCTGCTGTCCTGCATTCGCTATATGAAGACAAAACAGCAGTCTTGTTTCATACTGACGCACGAAAAAAAATCCGATGTACCATTTGCAAAAATGTTGATGCAAGAAGAACCATACCTTAGGATCGTTGAAGAAGAAGATCCGCTGAGGATAAAAGGAATTATTGGTTCTTGCAAAGGGCTCATAAGTTCTCGGTATCACGGCATTATCAGCGGACTATCACAAGGAGTGCCCACACTTGGAACCAGTTGGAGTCATAAGTATGAGGCGCTCTTTCATGAATATGGATGCCGTGAAAATCTTATCGACATAAAAGAAATGAACACAGAACAGATAACCCGAGCGCTGGACTCACTCATGGATACGTCCCGGAGAAATATCGCCAGCAACACTCTCATGGGTTATGCGGACACACACAAGAAGAAAGCAAAAGAGATGTGGGATATTATTTTTGCTTCCATCACATCCGCCGAATCGCCAGAGCAAGTGCGATAGAGGTTAGAAATCTTCCTATAAGAATTGCCCAGACGATCCCCCATAGTCCAAATAGCGCAGTCAAAACAAATAACAAGATGAGACGGACAATGTGAGATGATATCAAAATCACATACTGATATTTGATAGCTTTTTGAGACGTCAAAACCGAATTTAAAACTTCAACAGGCATCAAAAGAGTGAGGACCAAGACTTGGCTATACGGTACGGACATTTTATACGCAGGGAAAAACAGGCTGAATAGATATGGTGAAAGTGCTATATAGAGAAGAACCACCGGTACGCAAAAAATAATAAGACGACGAATGTGTTTAAAGACATGTTGTTTAATGTACTCTGAGTCCCTTTGGGAGAGCTTGGGTAAGGCAAGCAGCGACAAATCTTGAAGTCCGCCCCGTATTTGGTTTGGCAATGCTGAGGCGAACGAATACACCGCCAACTGAATGGGGCCGACAAAGTGAAACAAGAGAACTTGATCGATATTCTTCGTTATCGTAGAAAAAAAACTAATGACGCTTAGGTGTTTCCCGTACGGGATAAGATCACTCTCTCTGCTGTCGTTCGCGACTTGGAACCGCTTCACAAATACGTAGGTACCATATGCGAAGACAGTTGCTGTGCCGAGATATGCTGAAACAAGAATAAACAGATTATCTGTAAGGAGAAGGGTCGTAACCAAGATAATTGCAGAAAAAAACTCCTTACCTGTATTTATCAGTGACAGCAGCTTAAACTTCTTTTTCCCTTGAAGATGTCCAACATATATATCTGTGCTACTCAAAATCGGGAACGCAACAGCCACGATGAGCACTGCTATGCTAAATACTCTGTTCTGTTGTATATAATAATAGGCGGAAATTCCCAGGCTGATAAAAACCGGAACGATAGACCAACGCAACTTCATCTTGAATAACTGTGTAAATGACCCCTCAAATCCACGCGCCACCGCTCGTATTTGTGCTGTGTTAAGTCCGGTAAGAGAAAAAGCGGTTAGTATTGTAAAAATTGAAAGAATATACTTATAGTTTCCGTAGGTTTCTTTCGACAAAAATCGTGCAAAGGCCGCCGCAAGAAAAAAATTTATACCAAGAAAAAAAATCTTCTCCCCTACCACCCAAAAACCATGCCGAGATATGTACAGCATGTCTGTTTTGGTATACTTTTGCAACCAAAGAAGTACCTTTTTCGTATATTCCCTCAACATACCGACGGCATATCTCACTTGTTTTTTTACTCCAAGCTAAGTAAAATCCATTCTATAGAAATCCGACCTAATTGGCAAGGAACAGTTTTATGAATAAAATCTTACTCGTTATCACCAAAGCTGACATCGGAGGTGCACAGGTTTCGACCATGAGTCTTGCTCGTGAACTTGTAAACAAGGGCTGGTCCGTATGTGTGGGGTATGGTCAGGACGGCTCATTCCTCGAAGAAAAGATGGCCGTATCACATATTGACCACTACCGTTTTCGATCACTTCGTCGGGGTGTGAATATTATAAAATCTTTATCTTTTATCCGGGAGATACGTCAATTTGTAAAAAAAGATCAGCCGGATATCGTGCACTTTAACAGCAGTAACGCGCTCGTCGGCGCAGTTGGCGTTCACCTTGCGAGAACTGATACGAAAGTTGTATTCACCCATAGAGGACTCTCTCTGCTCGACCCGACAGCACACGAGCAGGTATGGAAGCGGCGCGTGTATATTTTTTTATTCCGTTTTCTTACGAAGTTCGTGGATCAACAAATTTTTGTGAGTGAAGCAAATAAGCACGAGGCTGAAAAGATGGGCCTCGCACAGCGGTCCAGAGTTATTTACAACGGACTTAATCCTGAAGACACTCACTTTCTTCCAAACAAAAAAGCTCGCGAATTTTTTTTATCCCGGACAGGCCACGCTCCAGGCTCGCAAACTACTCTTCTTGGTTCTGTAGGGCGTCTTGCGTATCAAAAAAATTTTGAGTTTGTTATTCCACACATTGCCGCTCTTACACAGGACATTCCTGACATCCTTTACTTCGTCATTGGAGATGGGCCGGACAAAAAAAAGTTACAGACACTCATCAAGAAATACAGAGCGGAAAAACATATCTTCTTGCTTGGTGCGGTCGCTGACGCACATCGATTTTTGAGAGGTCTTGATATCGTATTACTTCCCTCTCGATACGAAGGCATGTCTATCACGCTTCTTGAGTCCTTATTTGCAGGCATACCCGCCATTGCCAGTGATGTCGGCGGCAACAAAGAAGTATTGGGTGATACTGGGATACTTTATCCACTTCACGATGCAGATGCGTTCCAGACAAGCGTTCGCGAACTGATCTCGAAAAAAGAAAAGCGAATATTGCTTTCAGAGATGGCCCGATCACGAGCAAGACTATTCACGATCGAAAGTACAGCTAGGCAGTATGCCGCATGCTACCGAGAACTTCTTGACTCTTGAGAAACTTTTATGTACTCAAGAACACGTCGAACTCTTTTTTCCCACGTGAACTCATGTATATCGTCATAGGCCTGAATAGCTTTTTGTGATGCCTCCTCGGTATGCTCCAAAGCATAGGAAAGTGTTTCCTCAAAGGACTCAAGACTTTCAGGCTCAAATAAAAATGCATTGGACTCATTCAACATTTCACAAATTGCGCCGAGCCGTGAGGCGACAATCGGCGTTCCACTTGCCATATACTCAAACATCTTTAACGCTGAATGGGTTTGCCAAATACCGAGTGAACGCGAGTATGGCAGCAAAAGCACATCTGCGGCTTTTAAAAACAACGGAACATCCTGGTGCTCCTGATGCCCAAGGCATATCACATTTGATGGCACAACACCGGCTGTGGATATGTGCAGCGCGCCGACAATCACAAAAAAAACATCTTTCTTTCTCTCAGCCATTGCCGTAATATCATCCAAACCCTTTCCTTCGGACATGGTCCCACTGTACAGTATAATTTTTTTGTCTTTCAACAGTGGAACCCGCCCAGTCAGTTGACGACGAGCGTCCACACGATCAATGGCGTCAAAGCGTTCCAAAAAGACTCCATTCCTTGCTAAACAAATTTTCTCTTTTGGAATTGCGTATGTTGACGCAATATAATTCTGCAACGACTCTGATACAGTCGTAATAAGTAATTTTTTTGCTATGAGTCGAAATAAGACATCTCCAATACGTGTAAGAAATCTTTTGTGCATGTCATAGACGACGCGAAACCCGAGGAGCCGATAGGCGGTTGCAAAAAAAATATCTCTTGTCATAATAACCGATGGCCGAAACCGAACGACATGGGGAAGAGACTGGAAAAAACACAGTATATACCTGACAGAGCGTGGAAGCCGCCCGGGGGCAGGAAGACGAACCCACTGAAACGGTGGGGCCACTGCGGGGCATTCCTTCATCTTTCGTGAGATCAGTAAAAAGTCTTTGCCGAGAACACTAAAAAACGCCTCAGACATTGCAGTAACCTGAAAGGACTGTGCTTCTACACCGGGAACCGCCACATTTGTAATATAACATACCTTCATACCTATATCTTACACATAGACATCTAACACACTGTCGGCATATCGCTCCCATGGGAACTCCATAGCCCGTTTCCGCGCCGCAACGGACATGTCTTTTCTTTTATTCACGTCATTATAAAGAAGCAGTATCTTTTTTGCAAGAATATCAGGATCAGCAACCGGGACAATACATCCGGAAATACCGTCCTCAACAACCGACCCGGCATGTTCTGTGGTAATGACCGGCAATCCGTATGCAAGGGCTTCGTATACTGCTTTTGCAGAGCCTTCTAAAAGTGTTGGAAATACAAACACATCCGCTTGCATATAGTACGGTTTCGGGTCAACGAACCCGACAAATGATATGTTCGAATATCTTTGAAACTTTCGAATCACGGGCTTTATCTCAGCATATACCCTTCCACAAAAAATCAGGTTGGCGTCCTTCAAATCGGCTTTTTCCCATGCCTCCAACAGGTACTCGACACCTTTTCGTTGATTGACACTTCCAACAAATAAAAATGTTACTTTGTCAGTACTGTTCTTTTTTTCTTTCAGCTCCACTGAAGGACTTCCAAATGGAACAACAATAAACTTTTTTTCAGAAAAGCCTGCATAGTCCAGGGTCTTTTTCACAAACAACGACGGCAACAGAAGTACATCTGCGGCCGCTATCGCCCGGGTCATATGTGCCGGCGTTTCGGACCTGGCCTTACCAACGCGAATATCTCCCGGCAATGACTCCACATAGGTTCCGTCCCCCATCGGTACATCGAGATACACGCGCGCGCCTTGCGACTTTGCGTATGCAATGGACCTGGGTAAAAACTCACCAAAGTGTACGGTCGTATAGCCACTCATCCTGCGGAGCTGATGAACGACAAATCGATCAAACACCTTCACTGCGTATGGTACGAGATCGCATCTCGGAAAGAGATAGATACGCAGCGCATTGAAAAAGCGAACAACCACATTCCGATACCATGGAGTGGTTACAGATAATGTATGATCATAATTTGCACGGGCGATAATATCACATGAAATCCCGCGCTTTTCAAGTGCGTGTGCGATAAGACCAAAACGAAAACCGATCGTGTTCCCGCGACCAATGTCCGAATGCACAACAAGCAACACCCGCTTCATATCTATTGACCTTGTTCCAGGGCTGCCATGTCTGCATCAACCATAAGTTGTACCAACTGTTTGAACTTGGTGCGCGGCTCCCACCCAAGCTTTGCCTTTGCCTTTGAGGCATCGCCACACAACATATCCACATCCACCGGACGGAGAAACTTTTCGTCGAAAGTCACATGATCTTCCCAGTTCAACCCGACACACCCAAACGCCTCTGCTAAAAACTCACGAACTGAATGCGCTTCTCCGGTTGCGATAACATAGTCGTCCGGTTTCTCCTGCTGCAGCATCATCCACATAGCTTCAATATACTCAGGAGCATAGCCCCAGTCGCGTCGTGCGTCTAAGTTTCCAAGAACCACAGTATCGCGCAGTCCTTTCTTAATTTCAGCAACTGCCTTTGTTATTTTTCTCGTGACAAAGTTCTCACCGCGGCGTGGTGACTCATGATTAAATAAGATACCGGAACACGCAAACATGTCATAGCTATCTCGGTAATTAACGGTCTGGTAGTGTGAGTAAACTTTCGCACATGCATACGGGCTGCGTGGGTGAAATGGTGTTTCTTCGTTTTGCGTTGCGACAGTCGTTTGTCCATACATCTCACTGCTCGAGGCTTGATAAAATTTTGTTGGCCAATCGATTGACCGCAAAATTTCAAGCAGACGCAACGTGCCCAACGCATCTACGTCAACTGTGTAGATCGGCATATCAAAACTAATTCGAACATGACTTTGCGCAGCAAGGTTGTATATTTCGTCCGGACGAATCTGATGAATCAAACGTGCAATGTTTGTTCCGTCACTGCTATCACCGTAGTGAAGAAGAAAAGAACTTGTTTCTGACTCGTCGACAGTATGTAAGTGGTCGATACGAGATCGAAAAAGGGTGCTGTTACGACGAACTATACCGTGAACCTGGTATCCTTTTTGGATCAAAAACTCTGCAAGATATGATCCGTCTTGGCCTGTAATTCCTGTGATAAGCGCTTTTTTCATACTGATGCATTTAAAAGAGTTTGAAACAATTCACCGTGCTCGGATGCATATCGTGCCCAGTTGAGTTCTTTTTCAACACAGGCGCGTGCATGCTTTTTCATGGCATGAAGTCTCTCCGGGTCACTCAGTATCTGAGATAAAGACTCAGCCAAAGACTCGGGCGTGTTTTCAGGGACAACGTATCCATTTTCCCATTGAGTAATAAAGTCTCCGGCAGCCCCGGTGTCGTATGTGACAACCGGAATACCCGACCCAAGCGCCTCGACATTCGCAATCCCGAACCCCTCATATTTGGATGTCAACAAAAATACATCTGACGACGCATAGATGACTCGCAAATCTTGGTCCGAGACAAAACCCTGAAAAATTACAACGTCCTGTAGTCCAAGCTTTTCAACCTGCTCACGCAACCGGCTGTCATATTCTGCATTCCCTTTATCTACCTTTCCATTTATAACCAAGACAGCCCGATACCCTCTTTTTTTCAAAAGGGACACTGCCGTAATCATCTCCTCCAAGTTCTTACGTGGGCTAATACGCGATGTCGTTACTAAAAGAACGTCGGCTGCTCCCAACAGACGCTCACGAACTTTTTCGTCACGATAGGTGGGAGAAAAAAAAGTATGGTCTGTTCCTTGTTTTAACACAGTGACATCATCTCTTCCGCTCACGTGATGAATGAAACGTTTATTGTCTTGCGAGATCGTCAGGATCATTGCAGCACGTCGATATATCCATCCGCAGACCCGATTGACGTACGACGGATTCTGATCCATGGAATAAATATCAGCACCCGTGCCAAAATGATATTCAGATATGACAAGCGGTTTGCCCGTAAGGCGCGCCAGAACAAACATGGCAAGTGAAGCCGGAAATGCATAATGCACCTGGATCATATCAAACGAAAATGACCTTCGTCCTTTGAGATATGCCATCAGTACCCACCACTGCAGTAAAAAAAACTTCACATACTTATTGTGCATCTGTCGTCCCACACGGTAGACATGGACCCCATCGAGCACCTCCGTCTTCGCCGCATCTTCTGTATTAATCGTTACCAAAAAAACCGTATACCCATGATCTCGAACAAGTCGAGAGTACAGTTCATAGACCGTCCGCTCAGCGCCACCCATATGTGGGTAAAAAATTGGACAAAAAGCAAAAATCGTTTTCATAGATGCTCATCATTTACAGACTGCTTGCAGGTGTTCACAGACAGTTTCAATCTGTCTGTCTGTTAAACCAACAAACGTGGGGAGTGTTACGCCCCGTGTATACAACTGCGTTGCCATCGGATACTCCTCTGACCGGAGGCTGGGGTCCATATATGGCATCTTGTTCATCGGATAAAACAGCGGACGCGTATCAACACCACGTTCTTTAAGGTAGACACGCACCGCATCGACACCCACATTCACCGGCACCAGCCCGGAGTATAGCCACATAACATGCGCTGTGTCTGGGTATTCTATTTGACGAGTAAAAAAGGTACCAAGCATCCCATCATACAACTCTTCAATATGCCGGCGAGCAGCAAGAAAATCATCGATCTGCTCAAGTTGCGCACATCCGAGCGCGGCCTGCATATTCGTCATACGATAGTTATAACCGCACATCTCGTGAATATATTCTCCATTTGTCTTGCGTCCGTGGTTCTTGAGTATACTCATTCTTTCAAAGAGGTCGCCGTTGGCTGTACTTACCGCTCCTCCCTCACCTGTTGTAATAATCTTATTGCCGTAAAAGCTATAGATGCCAATGTCACCAACAGTCCCAAGTCTTGTGCCCTGCCACGTCGCGCCAATACTCTCCGCATTGTCCTCAATGAGCCAGAGATCATGCGCATCGGCAACTTCTTTCACATGCGCTATATGGCAACCATACCCATACAGATGAACCGCAATAATTGCCTTTGTCTTCTTGGTTATCTTTTCTTCAATACGGTCAGGCGCAATCCCCCACGCATGCTCCTCAATATCAACAAAGACCGGCGTCGCTCCAACATACAGAACCGCGTTCACTGTTGCTATAAAAGATGAGGCGGGAATGATCACCTCGTCGTCAGGTCCAACACCAATCGCCAAAAGGGCCAGATGCAAAGCAGTGGTGCCGTTCGACGTGGATAGCACATGCGGGGCGCCAAGATAGCTTTGCAAAGCAGTCTCAAACCTCCCAATGTATGCACCGCTCGACGATACCCACCCGCTCTCAACCGCATCGGCAACATACTCTTTTTCCTTTTGTCCTATGTGTGGCTGTGAGACTGGAATCATATAATCTGAGAGAAAAAATCTGGATAAATAGCGCGCAAATGATCCAGCATTATCCGGGTTTGCCGCTCAATGGTCGCATGTGTGGCCGTACCATACCCACTGCGCACCAAATGTTCTCGAAGTGTATCATCTCTTTTTATACGAATCAACGAGCTGCAGAGCGCCTCGGCCGACCCCGGCTTGACCAGCAATCCGGTGACCTCGTGTTTCACAATCGCGCCAATACCTCCCACATCGGTCGCAACGACTGGCACACCGTGGGCCATGGCCTCGAGTTGAACCTTTCCTTGAATATCATATAACGTAGGGAACACAAAAACATCTGCCCAGCGATAGTGTTCAAACAACCGGTTGCCAAAGGGCACCCAGCCGACAAATGTCACGTGTTTCTCCAGCTGCAACTCCTTCACTCGTCTCTCAAGCTCATGCCTGTAAGGTTTTCCGATCTCTCCTCCAACGATCCGGAGTTCAGAGTCATGCCCCTCGTCCAAAAGCTGCCGCAGCGCCTCAAGCAGATAGAGAACTCCTTTGCGCGGCTCGATCATCCCAACATATAAAAGCCGAAGTGGTGTGTGTATTGGCTTAGGGTCGTGAAGCTGAATAATGTTCTCGTCAAAACTCGAAGAAATAACAGGCAGGTGCGTCCCGGGTAAGCCGGCATATAACACTTTTCCGGAATAAAAAGATACTGTGTTACTCAAAAGTCGCCGCATGAAAAAGTCAACGCAGGGCTGTACTATGGCCGCGACTGTATTTCGCAACACACCACCACGAACGCCAAACTCTTTCCCGACATACGACGTCACTCGAAGTGCGTACGGCACTCCTGCTCGTTTTAACTTCCATGCCGCACATAATCCGATCATCGACCCTGGAACAAAGGCAAGAAAAAACGCATTGTGTTTGTGGTTCTCAATTGCACGCGTGATGTGTGTAAGATAATGCGGCGCGTAACGGAAGAAAGAGGTCTTACTCCCATGAACACCCTCTGACAGCGGCTGAAACCGAACCTTGGACTCGCCAACGACCTCCAACTCACTATGCTCCGGAGCAATGCGCGGAGCAAATACGACAGCGTCGGCAAAAAACTCAGATAGTGTAACAATCTGTTTAAAATATCCGCTGTACCCCCAGAGTATCTTAAACCCACCTGGGGTATCGGCGTATGGAACGTCGTATATAACAACCAACGTCTTATCTGTCATATCGTCTGTACATCAACTGAAACAAAAACGCCTCGATCGAACTTAAAAAAAATCCGGCACACACTCGTTGGGGAACCGCGACCTCTTTGCCCCACTTTTTTTTGAATCCATAGGTAAAATCTCCCTGGTACTTCTGCATCCGAGGGTCTTTAACAACCCCATACAGATCAAAGGTGATCCCGCGCTTCATACACCAGGACACAGCGGCATCTGTGTTGAGATAGCCTGCATACAACTCAAGCCCTTGGTTCGATGTAGCTCCAAATACGTGAACACACGTTTGGGTGTCGTATACAAGAAGATACCCGCTGACAATGGTACCGGCGACATCACGGACGTACAGAAACGCACCAATATTTTTTTTAATCAAAGAGTCAAAAAAAATATACACGTCGTCTGCAGACCCATCAACCGCAACGTGTTTCCTTTCTCTGCTTTGTCTTATGCATGCCTCGTAAAAACTATCAAAGATGCGCCTGGACCAGTCGTCATGAATCGTACACCCGGCATTTTTTGCCTTTCTCACAAGTTGACGAACTGTCTTGCCGGGCCGAGAGGTTTCATCAACGATATGAGTAACAAAGTCAATGGAGCGTGCACCGCGTCTATCAAGGAAAGAAAGCGCCTCGGTTATATATGGATCATGAGGGTGTGTTCGAAAAACAGTGCGCCGCAAAAAACCGGAAAGAATATCAACCGCCTGTTGCAGTAGCGGGACGTACGCCACCTCTGACTCTCCAACACATACAGGAAGAAAGGCAACTTGCATACGAACACCCCACCGCGTTCGCACTTCAAATGGAAGATAGCCGATAAGTTTTTCGTCTTCCCAAAAACAGAGCAGTCTTACTTTTGAACCGCGCGATGCCTTATACTGTTGATACGCGGCCAGGTACTCCGGCTGAAGCGACGGATACGTGCCGACAGATGACGCATATACCTGAGTCATCTGAACCAAAGTTGACTCGATATCTGTGACAATCGAAGAGTGCATAGTCTATTTAGTCGCAACAATATAATATCCTGGTACAAAAAAACTCGGACGAGGTCGCGAACGTACAGCAGCGCTTCTTCCCTGCTGTGTATATGGGTCTTGAGCATCAATTTGGAAGATACGAATATCTCGAAATCCCATACTTCGGAGCTGACGTTTTATCTCACTTCGGGAATAAAAATACACGGGCCACACCGCAACACTGCCTGCCATCTGTTCAAATATTGTATGCCGCTCGTGCGTGAGCATATCAGGATGAAGAAACGTCCAGTGTTTTTGAAGTTGTCTCAAGAGCATCGATCCAAGTCGGTGATGAAGGCGATAGATAAGACGGACAGTATCGTACACGGCAAGGACACGGAGGTATCTGGAATGCCATCGATTATGAACACTGAGTACTGCATGTCCGCCCGGTTTCAGTACGCGAAAGCACTCTGCAAGTGCGGATTCTCGCTGTTTTTTCCCCGGCATACACTCAAGTGAATTATATGCGAGCAGCGTTACATCAAATGATCCGTCATCTGCCGGCAGCTCTTGAGCAGAGGCAATCTGAAAGTCACAATTCTCAAACCCTTCCGCTCTCTTTTTCTCGCGCGCTTGCATAATGCCATCTTCTGCAATGTCCACTCCAAGAACAAATCCGCACCGCTTTGCAAGGGCAAAAGACACTCTTCCGACAAAACATCCGATATCCAACACCCGATCAGTTGGTCGAAGAAACATATCAAAAATCTGCTGTTCACAGACAATCAAACCTGTGTTCCGATAGGCCTCGATATGTTGTCGTGTATTATAGTACTTCCGCACGATCTCCTCAGAGTCCCGTTGTTCCATACGATTAGTTGGTCGTGCTTGCGGGTGCAAGAGCTGCAATAATCCGTGCGCGCACTTGTTTTCCATTTGCATCAAATCGTGCTCCGCGCACATCGGCTTCTTCAAATACAGCAAGTGCTTCCTGTTTCATATCCAAGAGTTGATATACGCTTGCAAGCCTCCACCATCCTTCACCCACATTCGAGTCAGCCTCTATGGTTGTGCGTAACAACTCAATGGCTTTATCTGCCTGGCCTCGTTCAAACTGAATGGCCGCCAACTGGTAATAGAGCTGCTGTCGCTGTGGAGACTTGATCAACGCATCTTCCAGTTCAACAACCGCCTGGTCATAAAAAAATGCTTTGCCGGTCAGTTGGGCGCTCAAAATCAGAAGCTGGGACTGAAGAACATTTACACGGATATCCAGCGGATGCAACACTCGGTTCTTTTGTAACTCAGCGAGGCTGCGATCAATCAACTGAGCGGCAAACTGTGTCTGTCCGGCCTGAACATAAGGGATCACCGCTTCTGCAACAGAGCGCGCAAAGTCATTGCGAATATCATCGACATGCGGAGACGAGAGAGAAAGTGCCTGGTCAAACAAAGCGAGTGATTCAGTGCGGTTTAAAGACAAAAATTGAACGGCTCGCAACGTTTTGGTATTCGCGCGCGCAGCCCCGATGTTCGTCATCCAGATAATCAAAAAAGCAATGACCCACACACCACCTATCAGAAATGAAGAAGGGGTACGTTTCTCTTGAGAGCCTGCCTCTGGCGCACCCCCGGTTTGCTCATGCAAAAATGCCAAAAAGAAAAAGAAATACAAATATGACGTCGGATTTTCAAAGACAAAAACGTTATGCACAAAGTGTGCGGCCAAAAATGCCATGCCAATGGAGAGAAGATGCGGGTCAATCTTTCCTTTGCGAAAGGCTCGAACCAGCATCACGGCCGCAGTGACAAACAGCCCAATATAGATGATCAACCCGACAATACCGCGATCGGCCATGGTATTCATGACGATGTTATGTGCGTTATCAAACCAAGTCTCTCCCCATCCGTACTCAAGAAATTTTGGGGTATAGTGTTTGTTAAAAGCGTAAAAAAAGTTATTCGGTCCCCATCCGAGAATCGGTCTTTCTTTCCACGACTCAAAGGCAATCCCCCATGCCTGAGCACGCGCACTTCCCAAAAATTCATGAAATGAGGTCTCATACAATCTCCCGATCCCGGGCATCTGTTTCACAAATCCTGTCTCTCGGAAAAAAAACAGCACACCGAGTAGAACACCGCCGGCAGCGATCATAATCGAAAGCCATTTGACAATCCGTCTCCCCTCTCCTTTTAAAGAAAAGTGATAACTGATGAGCAGCACCGGCAAGCTGACAAGAAATGCAAGTAAACTACCTCGGGTACCGCTTGCTATAATGCCTGAAAAACCAAGCGCTATGCCAACAATCGAGAACCAGCGCCATGCCGTTTCTTTTGTTCGGACAAACAACAAGTATCCGACCATCATTAAAAACAATCCGTAGCCACTCACATAGATTGGGTTGCCAAGGGTGGACGAGATGCGCACACTGCCACGATTTAACAAAAAATCGGGACTTATTTTTTGAATCAAACCAACCAGCATCACCAGCATGCCTGCGCCGAGAAACAATCGAAAAAACCTTTGCCACTCCGGCCAGCCACGTATCACGGTGCTGACAATGAGATAGTACAAGACATAGTGAAACAGGGTAAAGACGCCCAACATGCGCTCGTGATTGTCCCAAAAGCTTTTGTACCAATCGACGCCGGTAAAGGTCGACACGACAAAGGTCAAAAAAAACAAGAGTACTGCGACATGCAGCGGCGATGATGTCATGCGATAGCGAGCCCGATTTTTATAGAGCAGTAAGACAAACGCTGCTGTCATCAAGACCAC
>Ga0155444_106_pt1 | contig 12835 bp, 13 predicted proteins | sample RifCSPhighO2_02_FD_111892 | JGI IMG/M metagenome (GOLD analysis project Ga0155444, IMG submission 111892) | Candidatus Magasanikbacteria bacterium RIFCSPHIGHO2_02_FULL_47_14
TACGACTTTGGGCGACAACATGGCAGAGGCCACTGCAACAACGCCGACCACTCCGGAAAAAACCAACGCGGTGTAAGCAGACTCGCGCTGTCTTTGCCAGGCAGGAAGCAGGCCATGCCACAACCGTGCATCGAACTGGAAGTAAACAAACAGTCCGACGAACAGGCCAAGCAAGTTGACCCAAGTGTAGGCCACCTGGATGAGAGGCACTGCGATCGCCTCTGGCAGCACGCCCTCGAATCCGATCGTGAGAAAGGACCCGAGCCCGAGCAATGCGAGAACCGATACCGTTGTCCCTGGTCGGCGCTTGAGCTGCGCCGCCTGGAGGCCGAGCCACGCGTGTGTGGCGAGAACGACCGCTGCGACGAGCCAGTTTGCCACTGACCAGGTCATTGTGACTCTCCCCTCAGGCCTTCTGGGCCTGGGCGACGAGGTGGCCAACGGTCAGATCTTCGGCCCGCGTAACCGCCGGCACGAGCACGCGCATGGCCGTCTGGCCACGCGGCGTGAGCCAGTGCGACCAGGTGCCACCGCCACAGGCGTCGACGACCTCAGCGAGGCGCACCTCACGCCACCCGCGGTTGTTACCCTTCCGGCGCAGCATTGCCACGGCCGCCGTTTCGACGAGCACATCCCTCACATTGAACCCGCTCATGGGCTTCTCCCGGTTGTTGACTGGCCGCAGCCTATCATTATTCAGGCAGCAAAGTCAATATAAAAAACAGCCCCCCGCATTGCGTGGGCTGCTTCTGAGAACGATATCGACTCTGACACGTTCCTGACTAGTACCGCGGGCGGGACTCGAACCCGCACGGCCTTACGACCAAGGGATTTTAAGTCCCTCGTGGCTACCATTACACCACCGCGGCATGTTTAAATCAGAAAGAATTATATCAAAAATCGAACATAAAATCAAGATTGGACAACCCACCTTTCCATGCTACACTGAACGTACACGCTTATGGAAAATACACTACTCATCCCACAACACATCGCCCTTATCCTTGATGGCAATCGCCGTTGGGCAGTGGAACACGGTCTTCCAAAACTTGCCGGCCACACGAAAGGTGCGGAAAATGTCCGCCGCATAGCAAAGGCTGCGCTCGACCAGAGGGTTCCTTTTGTGACGATGTATGTCTTATCGACCGAAAACTTAAAAGGACGAAGCCAGGAAGAACTCGCCCACTTATTTTTTCTCTTTGGCACAATCGTCGATTATCTCGATAAGTTTCTCAAACACGAAATCCGATTTCGTGTCGTTGGTGATACCACAAAGTTACCGCCTGACTTGCAAGATCGTCTTACCTCAACTGTCGAAAAAACAAAACACCACAAACGCCTCACACTCACCTTTGCTATAAACTACGGCGGTCGAGACGAAATAAAACGCGCAGTACAAAAAATTGTTAAAGATAACATCACAGAAGAACAAATCACTGAAAAGTTAATCGCGAGCTATCTCGACACCCAGGATATTCCGGAAGTAGATCTTGTTATTCGCACCGGCGGTGATCAGCGGCTGTCTAATTATCTTCTGTGGCAAAGTGCGTATGCAGAACTCTATTTTACTAAAACATTCTGGCCGGCTTTTTCTGCCGAAGATTTAGCAGAGGCCATCAGTTGGTTTCAACAACAAAAAAGAAATCGTGGCAAGTAAAAAGCGGGCGACGAGGGCGGCCCGCTGTGCGAGACGCCCTCATATCACTTTGGCACCGAACATCGCTGGCACAGGTGGGCCACCAGGTCGGCCGAGACCGTCTGGGGCATGTTGTGCCCGCTGCGCCACGTGAGCTCTTCGGCGTGGACCTCGAGGCGGTCACCGCGACGAGGGCGGACGCCCCACACCCTCAGCAGGCGACCTTGGTATTCAACCAGATCGCCGACCTTCGGGGTGGTCTGCAGCTTGTTACGGGGTGTTGCGACCTCCGAACGCGCCGGCAGCCAGCCTTCCACGACCACGGCAATCGATGTCATCACATCCTCCGGTATGTGGGTGATAGACACATTTAGAATAAAATAAATAAAACTGTCAAGCTCTGTGAGAGACTCAAGAAGGCATGTAAAATATAAAAGCCCCGCGCTGCGGGGCTTTTATATTCCACGACAAGTAGAGTCCCGCCAGGCGGGGCGACATCCCGACTCAGTCGGGATAGCTATCTTTTACCAATCCAACGTTCCACTCTGATACTCAATCACCCGGGTCTCAAAGAAGTTCTTTTCTTTGTTCAAGTCAACTGCCTCTGACATCCAGGGAAACGGATTTGGTGAGTTGTATTGCGCCGGCAAACCGACACGCGCCAATCGACGATCAGCAATGTGCTGAATGTACTCTCGGAAACTTTCTGCGTTCATTCCAAAGATGCCCTTCGGAAAAACTGATGTGGCAAACTCAATTTCCAACTCAGTCCCTTCTTTCACCAAGTCAATCACGTGTTGTTGAAACTCTGGTGTCCACAGCTCCGGTTGTTCTTCTTTAATGGTGTTTACCAGGTTGATGCCAAAGTTCAGGTGCTGTGACTCGTCACGCATGATGTACTGAATTTGTTCTGCTGAACCAACCATCTTGTGCTGTCGATGAAACCCAAAGATGACTGCGAACGAACTGTAGAAGAAGATACCTTCCATGACCAGGGAGAAGATAATGATATTCTCCAAAAACTTCTGATCATTTTCAAATGTACCGGTCTTGAACTGTGGGTTAAAGATTCCTTCGTTGAATGACAAGATGAATGTCGCCTTGTTGTAGATAGCTTCCACCTCACGGTACATGTTAAAGATCTCTCCACCATCCAAGCCCAAACTCTCAACAATATACTGATAGGCATGGGTGTGAATCGCCTCTTCGTATCCTTGGCGGAGTAAGTACATCCGGCACTCTGGAGAGGTCATGTGGCGGTACACGGCCAAGACAATATTATTTGCAGCAATCGAATCGGCGGTCGTGAAAAATCCCAGCACTGTCTTAAATGCATGTCTCTCATCGTCGCTTAACACGTTCGCGGCACGCCACTGTTCAATATCATTTTGCATGATAATCTCAGTTGGCAGCCAGTGGTTGGCATTCCCTGCATTGTATGCATCCCAGGCGAATGTATGTTTCATTGGATGGAGCTGTACCACATCAGCATCAGCGCCGTTGATCACACGTCGATTGTTGATGTTCACTCGTTCGGTTGTCTTTTTAATCGGCATAATACTTCTATCATCAAGTTATTGGCATGCTTCACAGTCCGGGTCATTAATCTTGCACATTTTTGGTTCTGCGACAGAGGTGGCCATGACCGGTTCGGCATTTGCGCTTGGCATGGCAGTTGGTACTTCTTGTGGCACCACACCGCTCTCTACGCGCGCTGTAGAAAAGTTACTTCTCTTGTGCGTGTCACCATATACTGACGCATTCACGGTGGACTTCTCTACCTGTGATGCACCCATTGAACGTAAATAATATGTTGTCTTTAACCCCATCTCCCAGGCATACATGTAGATGTCGCTCAGTTCTTTTCCAGAGTGACCTGAGTAAAAAATATTCAGAGACTGACTTTGATCAATCCACTTCCCGCGGTAGGCAGCGCCCTTGATCAACCAGCGCCCATCGATCTCAAACACTTCTTTAAACCGATCTTTGAGATCTTGTGGAACTTCTGGAATGTTGGCAATGCTGCCGTCCTGGTACTTCAACTTGCCAAGCATCTCGGCGTCCCAAAGGTTGCGTTTCTTTAACTCTGCCACCAGGTATGGATTCACGATGGTAAAATCGCCGGCCTGATTTGCTTTCACGTAGATATTTTTGTAAATCGGTTCAATGGTTGGAATACAGCCTGCGATGTTTGAGATGGTTGCGGTTGGAGCAATGGCCATGCAGTTTGAGTTGCGCATGCCATATTGTTTGACTGCCTCTCGTACTGAAGTCCAATCTTTTTTTGCAGTTCGTGGCACGTCAATTTTAATTCCACGCTCTTTTTCCAACAGGTCCAAGGTGTCGATTGGGAAGATGCCGCGATCCCACTTTGATCCACGATAGCTTTCGTACGCACCTCGTTCACGGGCGAGGTCACTGGAGGTCTTGACTGCATAGTAGGCAAGCAACTCCATACTGGTGTCTGAAAAATCGACTGCTGCGTCTGAGTCAAAGTTGATGTGCAGTTGATACAGTGCGTCGTGCAATCCCATGATGCCGAGTCCGACCGGACGGTGCTTCAAATTTGAGGTGCGCGCTTCTTTGGTTGGATAGAAATTTAAGTCGATGACGTTGTCGAGCATCCGCATGGCAACCGCCACGGTGTGCGCCAACAAAGTTTCGTCGAGTTTCCCGGCAGTGACGTGACGTGCAAGATTGACTGATCCTAAGTTGCAGACCGCTGTCTCTTCAAATGAGGTGTTGAGGGTAATCTCAGTGCAGAGATTTGAGCTGTGGACTACACCAACGTGATCTTGCGGTGAACGCAAGTTGGATGGATCCTTAAAGGTGATCCACGGATGACCGGTTTCAAACAACATGGTGATCATCTTCTTCCACAGATCGCGCGCCTTCAAAACTCGATACAACTTCATCTCTCCGCGTTTCCCGCGGCGTTCATATTCTTCGTATCGTTTCTCAAATGCTGCGCCGTACAAATGGTGCAGGTCAGATGTCTCATCCGGAGAAAACAAAGACCACTCTCCATCTTCACGAATACGTTTAAAGAAAAGATCCGGAATCCAATTGGCGGTGTTCATGTCATGGGTGCGGCGGCGTTCGTCACCAGTATTTTTTCTGAGTTCCAAGAAGTCTTCAATATCCCAGTGCCAGGTTTCAAGATAGGCACAGGTTGCGCCACGACGTCGGCCACTGCGGTTAATGGCAGCAGTCGTGTCACTGGCAATCTTCAAAAACGGGATCGTACCCTGGCTTGGCACGCCGGTTCCCTTGATAAAGGCACCTGTTCCCCGCAAGTTGGTCCAGTCGTTGCCAATACCGCCTGACCACTTTGACAGCTGCGCATTATCTGAAACACACTTAAAAATATGATCAAGCGAGTCGTCCACTGTGGTCAAATAGCAGGAGCTCATCTGTGGGTGATTGGTCGCAGAGTGAAACAAGGTGGGAGTTGAAGGAACATATCGGAGAGTCGATATCACTTCGTAAAACTCCTGAGCACGCTCCATGCGCTTTGGTTCCATAACAGCCAAACCCATAGCTACACGCATCCAGAAAAACTGTGGGGTCTCCAACACCTCTTCTGTTTCCGGACTCTGTAAAAAGTAACGATCCACCAGTGTCTGCGTGCTTAGGTAGGGGTGAAGGTTATCGCGTGAAAAGTCCAACGTTGAAGCCAGTACTTCCAAGTCAAAGGTCAAAACACGAGGGTCGAGTTTGCCAAATCCAACCGCTTTTTGAATCATGCGTGGGAAGGCTGCCTTTAGTTGTTCATGCAGCCGAGAGGCGTCAAAGTTCTGAGACCCAATGATGTCCTTATACAACGGGTATAAAACGGCTCTGGAAGCTGCATAGGAATAGGCTGGATCATGTTCAATAAACGAGCGCAAGACCATCACAATGGAGCGGCTGATCTCACGGGTATCAATGTCTTCGTAGATTTCCTGACGGCATTGATTTAAAATAGTGTCGACATTGATTACCTCTTCGTATCCTTTGGTGTAGAGTTCAATGCTGCGGCGGAGCTTTTCAATGGAAAACAGTTCTTTTGTGCCTGAACGTTTCATCACATACAGACCGCCGGTTTCGATCTTCTTTACCACCTCTTGCTTCTTTTCCTCGCGGATTTTCGTGTGTTCGTACCGATAGATGATATAGTGCTTGGCGACATCAAAGTACCCTGCTTCCATCAAAACGTTTTCAACAAAATTTTGGATATCTTCGACCCCTGGATTCTTATCGGCAAATTGGCTTTCTGCCAGGGCCACTATCTCACGGGTCAGGCTCTCTGAGAGAGCTTCATCAAAACCGCCACGTGTGGAAACAAAGGCCTTTTCCAAGGCAATTTTAATTTTTCCGGCCTCAAAAGGCACCAAAGAGCCGTTCCGTTTTTTAATAATGATGAGCGGGGTCTCGATCTTCATATGACAAGCATGTTAATAGTTTGAGATGAAAGAACCCCCATGGCGGGGATTCCCATATATTGTGGTGTAAATGGATCTTATACCACAATATATTGTGTATGAGCGATTGGCACTGTGTAGTATATCACAGGGCTTCTAGGGCGCAAAATAGTGGGAAGCAGAGATATTCTTTGCTTAACAAAAACAAAAAGTCCGACGTTATTTTCGATCTAAAAAAGTTATCCACAATCTCAAATCGCATAAAACACTTCTTGAGAAAAACACCCTTGCATGCTACGATAGCGCTACCTATGACTGAGACGAGAACCGTAACTCCAAAGGCCCAACCTGAAGAGGTCGATATTGAAATAACTCTTCGACCAAAAACACTCGCACAGTTTATCGGACAGGCGCACATCAAGGAGCCGCTATCCATCTCCATTGAAGCGGCAAAACGACGCGCCGAACCCATTGAGCATGTGCTGTTATATGGAAACCCGGGGCTTGGCAAAACTACTCTTGCCTCTATCATTGCACGAGAGATGGGGGGAAACCTCAAGATGACTGCCGGACCGGCTTTGGAACGAGTGGGCGACCTGGCCGCTATTCTCTCCAACCTCTCAGCAGGCGACGTCCTGTTTATTGATGAAATTCACCGGATCAATAAGACCATAGAAGAGGTTCTGTATACTGCTATGGAGGACTTTGCCATTGATATTATTGTTGGGAAAGGCCCGGCAGCGCGGACCTTGCGCATGCCTGTGGAAAAATTTACCTTGATCGGCGCCACAACCCGTTTGAATCTTCTCTCCAGTCCGCTGCGAGACCGCTTTGGTCATGTCTATCATCTGAACTTTTACGAACCAGAGGACATTGAGACTATTGTCACAAGAAATGCAGAAATTTTAAGCATACCGATTGACAAAGATGCAGCAGCGCTCATTAGCACCCGAGCGCGACGCACACCGCGCGTAGCCAATCGCCTATTGAAGCGGGTCCGTGACTTCGCAGAGGTTCGTCACAACGGCGGAGTCTCTGCGGCCGTAGCGAACGATGCCCTCACCATGTTATATATCGACCACTATGGGTTAGACAGTGTCGATCGAAAAATTCTGGAAACCATTATTGATAAGTTTAGCGGAGGTCCGGTTGGCCTCAACACACTTGCAGCAGCAGTGGCCGAAGAGATGGACACCATCGAAACCATCTACGAACCGTACTTGCTTCAAATTGGTATGCTGGAACGCACACCGCGCGGAAGAAAAACCACCACACTCGCCTACTCGCACCTACAAAAAAAACAGCACGCATTACTTTGATATGATCTCGATCCCTCTCTACGTATTTTTTATCCTCTATCTTCTTTTGGCGGCAGTGTTTACTATCTTTCTTCTTATTAACTTCTTCCATCTGGTTGGCACAGCCTCTCTCACGCTCACAAGCTTTGTAATCACTGTTTTCGTGTTAGGCAGCGCAACATTAGTCTTGTTTGGTACATTTATATTGCTTCAAGGTGTTGGCGTCGACTGGCGTGCACCGCTTACTCTGTTTAACTTCGAGTGGATCCTCAACCTCTTTCGTCAAACCGGATTTTAGCTATGCATGTCTCTTACCTCATTAAACAAAAATCATACGAACGAGTCGTTCATATTTTGCGTCGGCATCCCGTAACATTTTTACCAAAAGTACTGTTTTTTATTCTCCTGATTCTTGTTCCCATTGCGATTTTCTTGTTATTTAAAAATCTTTTTCCCTTATTTATCGAAAAAGAGATGATACAGGTGCTCGGCATTTTGCTCGGGAGTCTCTACTATTTTGGTATTTTGCTATTTTTCTATACTGAGTTCGTGATTTTTTACTTGGACATGTGGGTTGTGACCAATGACCGAATCATCGACATTGAGCAATTCGGGCTATTTTCCCGTACCATCTCTGAATTGGACCTCTTTCGTATCCAAGATGTAACGACCGATGTCCATGGCATATTCCCAACGCTGCTTCACTACGGAACGGTCACGGTAAAAACCGCTTCAGACAATATTAATATCGTTTTTCACGACGTTCCTCAACCAAACAAAATCCGCGAAGAGCTGATTCAGCTCTCACACGAGGACCGAAAGTATCACTATAATCTCGACCAAAAAACTGACTCCTAATATGGTGGACTGGTTTCTCAATCTGTCTTTTTTCTTCGAATGCTTGCTCCTGTATGGTGTTGGCATTAACCTTCTTACATTTTTTTACTTTGGTTTTGACAAGATGCGAGCGCAGCTTCCGGGACGACGTCGAGTGAGCGAAAATACTTTGTGGCTCTTGACGGCAATTGGTGGATCCATTGGCGCTGCAGCCGGCATGCATTATTTCCGTCACAAAACACAGAAGACGAATTTTCAAGCTGGTCTGGCTGCAATTTTTGCCGTGCAAATTATCTTGGTGTACTTCCTACTTTCTTAATTTGACTCTATGGATATAGTATTAAAAAGTTTGGCTTCGGCAGTGGTGACTGCGATTATTCTGGTCGTGGCAAAATTTTCAGGACCCAAGATGGCCGGGGCGCTTGGCGGCATACCAATTATTTTTGTCGTTTCATATATTTTTCTCACCATGCAGGACCGATCCGGAGCACGACAATTTTTAGTGGGGGGGGTATATGGCGCTATTGCCGCAGTTTTCTTCAGTGTACTATTGATCTGGCTCAATGTGCATTTTTTAAAAACACACTGGATCAACCTGGTCGTGGCGTATATCGCCTGTTTTCTTCTGGCGTTTATCTTAGCTTCGGTTGGGAAAAAATAAAATATGCCCCGCGAACGTATCGTCATCAAAATCGGAACCAACGTGATCACCAAAGATACCGGTCTTCTTGATATAGACCACATGCGTCATATTGTCGCGGATATTGCGACTGTCATCCGCGGTGGTGCTGAGGTTATCCTGGTTTCTTCTGGTGCCATGGGAGCCGGGCGAGGCATTGTTGCGCTTGACGAAAAGGAAGATCCGGTTGTCCGTCGCCAAACACTGGCTGCGGTCGGGCAGGTTGCCCTCATGGGTACGTACGCTTCTCTGTTCAGGCCCCACGCCATCGTTCCGGCACAAGTCCTGGCCACCAAAGAAGACTTTCGCGACCGGACCCATTACATGAACATGAAAAACTGTTTTTCTTCCCTCTTGCGACAGGGGGTAATCCCCATCGTGAATGAAAACGACGTGGTCTCTGTTACAGAATTGATGTTTACAGAAAACGACGAGCTTGCAGGGCTAGTGTCATCGATGATGAATGCAGAGCGTCTGATTATCCTGACCAGCGTAGATGGCGTCTATAGTGGCGACCCGGAAAGTCCGGACGCACACATTATTGAAACCATTGCTCCACAGGATATATCGTGGCAAAAAAGTATTGCTCCCACCAAATCGTCATTTGGTCGTGGTGGCATGAAGACCAAATGTGCAGTCGCACAAAAACTTGCAACGCTCGGCATTCGCACGCACGTGGTCAATGGGGAAAAGCAGCATGCGATTCGTGAGGTGGTTGCTGGAAAAAATATTGGTACGACATTTCTTCCTGAAAGGCAACGATCAAATATTAAAAAAAGGATTGCCTATGCCTACGGGCAAGAAAAAGGAACCGTGTATATTAAAAAAGATGCTCGAGAAATTTTAACCTCCAAACAAAAAACATGCAGCTTGCTGCCGGTTGGGATCACCAAAATCGAAGGCGCATTTGAAAAAGGAGATATTATCCAAATTAAGGATGAAAAAAACCAGCGACTAGGGCTAGGTGTTGCCGAATATCCGGCCGACACTGCCCGCAAGTACATCGGCGTGAAAGGAAAAAAACCCCTCGTACACTACGACTATCTCTACATAGAAAAATAATATGAAAATTGGATTGATTGGGGCCGGAAACATGGGTGGTGCAATCTACCGCGCATTGGTACAAAAATTTTCTCCTGAAGATATTTTTGTGTGTGACCACAGTCAAGAAAAACTTGACGCACTTGGTGTGACACACGGCTTTACAAAAGTGACTGACATGCTCCCTCAGGTTGACGTGGTACTCCTTGGAGTAAAACCACAAACATTTGCAGAGATACACCTGGATCTTTCGGACAAATTAGTTATCTCGATTATGGCAGGCATTTCACTGGGAAGCATCGCTGCAAAAACGGGCGCAGCTCGCGTGGTTCGTTCGATGCCAAACTTGCCGGCACAAGTTGGACAAGGTCTTACTGGTTGGGTTGCAAATGAAAACGTTACTGGTCAAGAAAAAGATTTGGTTCAAGAGATATTTACCTCGTTTGGAAAAGAAATAGAGGTGAACGAAGAAGCAATGGTAGATGTTATAACAGCATTAAGTGGCTGCGGACCGGCATACTTTTTCTATCTTACAGAACTCTTGCAAGAAAAGGCCCTTACTCTGGGATTGTCTTCCGACCAAGCACGGATTATTGCAGAAACAACTTTTGTTGGCGCCGCTCACCTCCTAGAAAAAAATACTAAAACCGCTAAAGAATGGCGCGAGGCGGTTTCTTCCAAAGGCGGCGTCACAGTGGCGGCACTCAGTCACTTACAAAAACAAAAATTCGACGTTATCTTTGACCAGGCTATAGACGCGGCTATCCGTCGTTCTCAAGAACTAAAACAATAATATGGACGTACTTGATATATTGCTTACAAACGCAAAAAGCGCGACCACTGATTTATTGGATATTTCAGAGGAGACTATCAACCGTGTCTTGTCAGACATTGCTGGTGCGATAGAAGAAAACACAGAAACAATTTTGGAGGCGAACAAGCTCGACCTTTCAAAAAAACCTCCCGACGACCCAACCTATGACCGCCTGATGCTTACACCGGATCGTTTGAAGGTGATTGCAAATGACATGCGTGCGGTTGTAAAGTTTCCCTCTCCGGTTGGCAACATATTAGAAGAGCGACCCATTGCAGACGACCTACGTCTCCAAAAAATCTCTGTGCCACTTGGTGTGATCGGCGTTATCTACGAAGCGCGCCCAAACGTCACCTTTGATGTTTTTGCACTGTGTTTTAAATCTCGGAACGTGTGTGTACTAAAAGGTGGCAGTGATGCGCAAGCCTCAAATCAAGCTCTGGTGGAACTCATCCACGAGGTACTTAAAAAATATCAGATACCGACGTCCGTTGTAACATTACTTCCCAACGACAAACACCTGGTGGAAAAGATGTTACAAGCGGTAGGCCATATTGATGTTGTGATCCCGCGTGGCAGCCAGCAGTTAATTAACTTTGTACGTGAGCATGCACGAGTTCCGGTGATTGAAACCGGAGCAGGAATCGTGCACACATTTGTGGATGAAACCGCAGATGTGGCGATGGCAACACAGATTATTTTCAACGCCAAAACTCGCCGACCAAGTGTATGCAACGCGTTAGATACTCTCTTAGTACATGAAAAACAACTAGAAAATTTGGCGCGGATCGTTGAACCTTTAGTAGACAAAAAGGTAGAGATACTTGCTGACGAGCAATCGTATGAAATGCTCTCAAATACGTATCCTGAGGCGCTCCTCCACCATGCAACAGAAGAACACTTTGGCACAGAGTTCTTGTCACTGAAGATGTCAGTAAAAACCGTGGCTAACTTTGAAGACGCCCTGGTACACATTGCAACCCATAGTTCAAAACATAGCGAAGCAATTATCTCGAAAGACGAAAAAAATATCTCAGAATTTTTACGACGAGTAGACGCAGCGGCAGTCTACGCCAACACCTCAACCACCTACACTGACGGCGCACAGTTTGGTCTTGGCGCAGAAATTGGTATCAGCACACAAAAACTTCATGCGCGCGGGCCGATGGGGCTGAAAGAGCTAACAAGTTACAAGTATGTTATTAAAGGTGCAGGTCAAATAAGAAGTTAATATTCTTTTGTATGTCAGAAAGACAACCGGGACCAGTTGAAAATCCGGCAGTTCAAAAAGAGCGGGAATTAGAATGGCGACGCAGAACCATCGAATTAAATCAAAAAGAATATGATGCTCTTGTGGTTGCTGTTCAAAAGTTCTTAAGTACGGGTGAGCCGCTAAGCCTAGAGGTGCTTGACCGGGGAGCCGCTGCCTCACGTTTTTTGGAATATAATGATGAACAAGGCCACTTTAGTTTTGACGATTCAGAATATAAAGAAAAAAAGAGGCTTGGGCTGTATGGGGATCGTGTTTCCACCCACATAGATCGTGTATCTCCAAAATTCGCAGAAACTCTCAGACAGGCGACATATGGTGCTCGTTTTATGCGCGGATCACATGGAGACACATCTTTGACTGTTCCACTGGCGCTGCGCAGAGAAATGCAAGGAGCCGAAATCCAACAACTGCGTGATGTGGCTGAATTTTATAACAAACGTATTTTGGGAGACCCTCGCCAAAGTTATGAAGATCTTGACCCGGAAATTGAAAATCTAAGAAGTGCGGGCTGGGAAAGAATCCGGGAAGTACAGAAAAAGGCTGATCCGTATATTTCAGCTGACACAGAAGTATCTACGCGGCATGTTGATGAGTACGAAAAAATACGCAGAGAATTTTTACGAGCGGGAGACGACAAAAGAGTACACATGGTTGGTGTGCATGCACATGAAATGACAAGCCACATTCTTACAAAAACTCATGCGGACGAGTTTGCTGAACGCCTTACTTATTTTCAAGAACACCCGGAAGAATCCGTTGACCTTGACAGACGAAACTCTTTTGTAAGGCTGGCTGGTGAGATAGACAAAGAGTGGGTGAAAGAGCACCCATATAGAGACTAAATAAAACACCCC
>Ga0155444_148_pt2 | contig 12692 bp, 10 predicted proteins | sample RifCSPhighO2_02_FD_111892 | JGI IMG/M metagenome (GOLD analysis project Ga0155444, IMG submission 111892) | Candidatus Magasanikbacteria bacterium RIFCSPHIGHO2_02_FULL_47_14
GCTCGGTCTCATCAACACCATCGCTCCGGCTATCGCCATGGGCAACACGGTGGTGGTCGTCGCGGGCAAGCACCCGCTGACCGCGATGAGCCTCATCGAGATCGTCCAGACCTCCGACGTGCCGGCCGGTGTGGTCAACATCCTGACCGCGCCCGACCCGGACGACATCGCCATAAACCTGGCGAACCACAACGAGGTCGACGCGGTCTGGTGCTTCGGAAGCGCGGAGACCGTCGGCAAGATCGAAGCCGCTTCCACCTGCAAAATGAAGCGGACCTGGGCGATCGCGGGAGAGAACGCGGCCCACTGGACCGGCTCCGTCGGCAAGTCCCTCGACTTCCTCCGCCAGGCCACGCAGGTCGTCAACACCTGGTCGGCGATCGGCGCCTGACGCGCGGAGTGCTCTCCAGTCTCCACCGCCGCGCTCACCAACCTCGCTCTTTTCACCATGGAGGGTGAAACTCTCTGCCACGATGGCGGTCACAAGGATGTGACTCACCATCGCGGCGCTTCCAATGACGATCACATTGGTCTTCATTGGAAAATAAAAAACCCGACTCAGTCGGGATTTTTTATTAACAAACTGTATTTATATTCATCTGACGAGTCATGCAACCCGTTACGCCAACATCTATTTATGTTCTGTCTTCTCCTTCTTCAACTCTCTTGTCGCAAAAAATGCGGTAATAAACGAGGCAATGAAAAATAGTGCGCCTCTCAAACATGGTGTCTTTAATGGAAAGACCCCCGGAGAACAACCAATCCCTTGAACAGGCGGAACAATCACTCGGTAGTACACCAAAAACTCATAAGTCAAGACTGAGAGGGCAAACACAACACCAAACAACAAGAAATTTCTCAAATACTTTTGGCTCTTCAACGTCGTTCGTAACAATAACAAAAATGACCAAAAAAATGCAAAGACAAATGCCAACGCGCCATAAAAACAGGCGGTGGTTACGGGATTCGGAATTGTGCAATCTTTAACTCGAAACAGAGTACCGTACGTGTTGTAAAATGTGATAAATTGGTTTACCAATGTTGCCCAAGAGAACGCGATCCCCCCAACGAGTATCAACGTCTGAAGATACAAAAGTTTTCGTGCCATAGAGCCAACTTAAAATTCAATGCATCTAGTATACACCTACAAACAGATACAAAAAAGAATCCCGATGGGGGGATTCTTTTTGTACCAAGGTTTATCTTGTGCAGTTCGCAGTAGTAAAACTGCCGGTATACACACCCGCATTATCAAACACAGGGTTGTAGAGGTCTGAATACAACTTCAGCTCATAGCTGTATTGTGTGCCACAAGTTAAATTTCGGAATGTCCACGTTTTACTGGTTGTGATATCAGTGTTTGTGTGGAGAACATCATTCATCATCAACGTCGCTGAACTTTCTATATCCGTGTCATAGATCAACACCACTTTATTGAGACCTTCTCTGGTAGAAAGACTCACAACTTGTGGAGCCGGTAGCGGTGAGACAGCCTCTTCAACACGAGTAACGGTCACAGCACGAAGATGATGTTCACGCTTCGCCCCTGTCGAATCTATCCCACGTACTCCGCTGATAAACCGAACCTGGGTTGGTGTATTTGCGGGAATGTAGTGGTAGAATCGGTAGTTCTCAAAATTAAGTGAGCCAACAACACGAGTTTGGGTGTCTCGTCCCTGGGCATTGCGAACATTGATGCCCAAGTTATATAAATTATCCAGTGATGTTGCTCTTGCCTCCAGATCAAAGGTATACCACCCTGCAACCGGTTGCGCCGGCAAGCTGACGTACGAAAACTCCCATTTGCTGTCAAAGACATGGTAGTCGTCACGAACTTCGGTTGTGGTGTATGGAATAATATTCGCAGAAGTATATACGCGAACCCAATCTGCTGTGGCAGGATTACAGTCGTTATCTAATCCGTCATTCCGGACTTCGACCATGCTTGGATTTACATTGGCTCGGGTGTCGTCACAATCAACTTCTACTGGTGAGCCATCTTCATCTTGGTCGACTATCGCTGGCTGAGGATCTGGTTGGGGTTCTGGTTCCGGCTCAGCAGCAGGACACACTATCGGATAAGATGCATATCTCATGACCTCACCACTGTCCTGAGCAATAATAATAGTTGTTGAATTGTTAGGACATCCTGGCAACAAAGTTACTCCTTCCTGAGCATGTCCAGGAAGATCGTACTCAAGAAAGCTATTAAAGTTATTATAGTCGTCGTATTCTCGAATTTTCGGACCACGGCCGGTATCGTCAAAAATGGCGTAGGTCGTTTTTGTTTCTGCAGCGTAGTGCAGACCGGCCAAATCACGCCCAATGCCAGTTGAAATTGGACTGTCGTAAGCAGGTGCCACTGTTGTTCCTGGCCCTGCCGGTGCTGAAAGGTCAATATTATATACGTATATCTGACCATCAAGTTGGGAACCAACATAAAATTCTCCCGTATCCAAATTGTATGTTAAGGCTTCTGCTCCTTTGGCTCCACTTCCAGACATGTTGGTAAGACTCCAACTTCTACCAGTCAGTGTCCAAGTATTTACATCAAACTCCACTATTCTTTGAGGAAATTCCACAAGTAAATAAAGTTTGTCGCGATACTCCCCAGCCTGGTCAACAATGGTGATTCCTTCTAAGTCAAGTCCCAGGGATCTTTTAGAGGTACTGACTATGTTCCCGTCGATATCCATCTGTGTCACAAAACCGCTGTCCGAAACCAAAAACAGAGTCTGAAGACGGTCGTTCCAAACAACGCCACTTGGTTCATAGTTGGCGTCAAGATGGGTAGCAATATCCCGCTCATTGGAAAAAAAGGCTCCCTGGCTGGGGCTTGGAATCAAAAGGACTCCTAGTACGAGAATGAGAGATGTCCAAAACTTCATAGGGTATATTTAATAAAAACAAGATAGTATACACCTTTTTGGCTAAAAAGTCAAGGGCCTCGGCCTCATAGAGTAAAAATTGTGTTTTTCCAACCTAAAATAGCGCATATTGCGCTGCTCTTGGTAGAAGTTTGATATTGGTGCGCGGGAGAGGAGTTGAACCTCCACGCCTTGCGGCACTGGCACCTCAAGCCAGCGTGTATACCGTTTCACCACCCGCGCCTGTAGGATAGTGCGGAAAGATTATACCAAAACTGATTTCTTTTTCAAGTCCCACACTTTCACCGGCTCCTCAGCCTAAAACTGTCGTTCTTTTCCCACAATCATCTCGATCCGTTTTTTTGCCAGTCGTATCGTTACTTTTGTCTCTTTTGTTTCTTTGCCATCTGCTTCCATCACAAACGGGCTGGAGCTGGTCACGGTCATCTCTTCAAACGGAAAAACGCTTGGTTCTTCATATACCTCTCCAAATAATCCACGACGTTCCAGTGGTCGTAAAAATGCTTCGAGTTTTCCATCTTGCGGATGAATCACATATTCTTGTTTGCCTTTGCCCTTCCACACGAATGGCTGCAAGTTACAAACAACCAACTCCATCTTCCCTCGTTTGGAAGATACAATAAACCGTTCGTCGTATTGCACACGAATGGTGTGTGGAAAAATGTGTAACTGAGAAATAAAATACCGATTGTTCACCCACCCAACGTCGAGTTGTACCTTTCGTCTCCGGGAGAGTGCATCGCATCCCTCAACTCCAAGCGAGATACCCAATACATCTGCAATCGTATTGTCTGCACCAACCGGTAAAAAACCAAACAAGACCTTGCACGAAGCGGCTCGAGATAAGACATGGCCAAAGGTCCGATCGTTTCCAACGATCACAATTGTCGTAGCCCCTTTACGCATCTCGTCCTCAATCACGGCCTGCGCATTGGTAAATTGTTGAAGTCGAATAATTTTTCCTGCGATACCATAATCAGTCAGACGTGTCTCCATGGCTTTCACCGTCCCATCAAATTTCTTCTGCTTCAAGATCTCGTCATACAAATAGACATACATACCGGCTCCAGTCGATCAGAAAGTTAGATTGGGTTGACTTGCATCTCCGTTGGTTCATTCTCTTCTCGTACCTTTGGACGCTTTGTCAAACGTGTCTTTTCGGTTTTGTCTTCTTCCATATCCATACCTTTCATGCTTACCTTCCCATGCACAAGGGCGCCCGCCTCAACAACAAACACCTGGCACATAATATCACCAAGTACCTGCGCAGACTGTGTCAGCTCAAGTCGGTTCGCGACACGGATATTTCCTTTTATCTGTCCTGAAATAATTGCGTCGCCGGCACGGACATTTGCTAAAATTTTTGCACTCGGTTCTACGGTAAGCCGTTTCGTTGTCTGTACGTTTCCACTTACCGTTCCCTTTACCAGGATGTTTCCTTCAGAGGCAAAGTCACCCTCAACATGGACCGAAGGCCCAACGACTGTTTCAACATCGTCGTGGCCAGCCACATGTTGTTCTTCTACAGACAAGGGAGAGAGCGGAGATGACTTTTGAAACATAGACACGGATTAATAATAGATGAAATATGGTATGAGATAGTATATCATGCTACTTCTTTTGCGCAACCGTTTGTGTTGGCTGCGGTTGCGGGACCGCTTTCAGTGGAATCCAAAAACCAAATTCACTTCCCTTCCCCACTCCTTTACTGTCAGCCCATACATGTCCCCCATGTGCTTCAATAAATTGACGAACAACAAACAAACCCAACCCGGTGCCTTGAAAATCTCGCATGACGTGCGGTGAACGATAAAACTTTTGAAATAAGTTGGCAAGATCTTTTTGATCCATACCTACACCGCTGTCACGAACACGAATCGCGATGCCGTGGGCTTCCGGCTCAACTATAATATGAACTTTCGTCTGCTCCGGGCTATATTTAATTGCATTATCCACAAAGTTATAAATCGCATGGCGCAGCTTGTCTTCGTCGCCCACGATCTGAAGACCGAACTTTTTACTTTTTGACGCATACACCAAAGAAATACCTTTGGGGTGCGCCTTTTCTTCAAGCTCTGCCATAATGTCCTTCACCAAGGCAACGACATTCATATCCGCAAACCGATAGTTGGTTCTTCCTTGTTCAATGCGGCTAACATTTAAAAACTCGTCGACCAACTTGATCAGACGTTCGTTGCTGACGTCAATGTTACTGAGCACTTTTTTTTCTTTTGTATTCATCTTACCGTATGCGCCATCACGCAATAACTCAGAATAGCCTTTGATAATCGAAAGTGGCGTACGCAACTGGTGGGATGCAATGGACAAAAATTCTGTCTTGAGTTCGTCCAACTCTTTGAGACGATCGTTCGCTTTTTTCAGCCGCTCTGCAAGTTGCGCCAACTCTTCTTTTTGCTGCACTTCGCGATTAACACTGCGCACGACCCCGGCCCCCAAAAAACCGACCAGGGCGGCAAAGACACCTTTATAGAAAATTTGTCTCACCGAGCCAGCCAGCAAACCCTCAAACAACAAGATAAATACCAACACCATGACCAGTGACTCTGTAGCAATAATTTTTACGTTGAAGAGTTGGTACTTCATGATGGCGAGCGCCGTTGCGGAGAGAAACAACAGGATGTACAACGGAGCAAAGGCAACAAATGTATTATTTTCAAAAAATACCACCGGTATCAAAATCGTCCCGATAATAAATCCAACCATGAGAGCCATACCGCTCATGATCAGTGCAAGCTGCTGTCTCTCCCTGCCTTGTGATCGCCGTAACTTACGAATAAGAACAACAACGGCAGCGACACTAAAAACCGTGGAAAGAAGGACAAACGGCAGTAAACCAAGTCCCGGTATCGGGTTCGGCCTCCCGTTTATTGCCTGAACTCCAATAAACGCAAACGGTGACGCCCCTACTATCATGACAAATACTGTGGCCAGGATACTCAACAACTTGTAGCGAGACGACAGGGTAAACGTCGGATTCGGAATACTATAGGAAAGAAAAAAGAAGAGGAGGCTCATTGGCGCTGCCACGAAAATAGTCCCTCGAATCAGAGACAAACTCACTTTCAGCATTCCGGGCTGTACCGACGCATACATCAAGACAAACCAAATCGTTGTGGTCAAACTTAATAAGAAAAAAAATCTATTCGTCGCACTTTCAGGCGCCTGGCTGTAAACCACATACGCCAATAAGGCATTGGCAATAACAGTAATGATGAGAATGGCAAGCGGCGCGCTAATATGAAACTCCATACTGACAGGCTGGAGAATGTTTATGTAAAAATGATATGAGGTCTTTGTTAAATTGATCAGGCTGTTCCAGCATCGGAACGTGTCCTGTATTATACGCGATAATTGACGCTTTTGGTAGGAGCGTACGGCATCGCGGTTCATGCGCGAGGTAAGAAACAACCGGGTCGAAAACCCCAAAGACGATACACGTTGGTATCTGAGTATCAGTTATATCTGACTGAAATACCAGTTCCTTTCTCATTTTTAAACCGGACAACAGTGAATGGATAAATAAAAACGGATGTGAAAGTATGCCCCGATGCATACTTTCATGAACATACTCAGAAAAAACTCTGTCACATGCTTCTTTACGGTAACAAGCATCCAACAAAAATTTGTGTATGTTCTCCACATGTGGTTTTAAAACCGTTCGAGAGAGCAGCCAGGCAACTGGGTATACTCCCAACATTCGTTGGTGAAGTGGCATATCTGAAGAAAAACCAACCGGGCTGGATAGTGCACAACAGCGTACAAGATCAGGTTGCTCAGATGCAATTTTTAAGGCAACCCAACCACCAAATGAATGCCCCACTAAAGCGACGTCGTCTACTGAGTATTGTCTTTGAATGTATCGTATAAATTCTTCTACAACGGGAACTGACTGCGAAACGATATCTGTCTCGTGGTAGTTAATCTTTGTTGAACCTCCTGTCCCGGGCAGGTCAACAGCAATAACTGTAAAAAATGGCGCGCATGCGACAAGAGTTTTATACCATTGTCCCCAGCCGATATTTGCACCATGCAAAAAAAGAGCAACAGGCCCCTTGCCGGCAGTGACATAATTTAATGTATATCCTAAAATTGTCACCTGCTCCAAACGGACGTCAATGCCCATTACCTCTATAAGTTGCTTTTCTTTCGTCATGTATGAGTCTGAGAAAAAAAGTCGCTGAATCGGATAAGCGTTCTCCCGCTTTCTCGTGTCTTGTCCAAAAAAATATCTCGAACGACAGTGGCTGCAATGCCTCCTGCCACGCTCACGGTGCTCATAAGCTGCGGTCTGCCCACGAGTTCGCTGCCAATTTTTTTGACAGATTCGATAGCGCGTTCCGGTACTGCATCTCGGCCAACGATTCGAACAGCGTACTCGTGTTTTTTCTCTTCAGATAGATTCGTAGTATCAACTTCCTCAATAACGTCGTCGAGTCTGCCGTGAAACAGGGGGCGCTCCGGCTCTAGATCGAATCGCTCGATATCCACCAATACATCATCTCCCAAGCTGGTTACCATAAGAACGGGAATGCGTGCGGTACGTGCAATTTTTCGTAACTCTATTTTCATTGGAATGTCATCAATGGCATCTATCCAGATGTCTGGCGCATCCGACTCCAACGAAATCTGACGCGCAGCTTCAGGAGTAAGGCGGCCTTCCAAAAAATTAAGATGGAGGTACGGATCAAACTCGTATAGTTGTTGCTTCAGAATATCAACTTTGGATGTTCCAATTTGATCAACTCTGGCAAACAGCCGATTCATGTTTGTACTATCCAGCGTGTCATACTCAGCCAACGTCATACTGCCGGCCGCGCCTGTCATAGCGACAACTCTGGCAATCGTGCTGCCAATAGACAAGCCAACGATCCCCACCTTCTTCCGTGATAACGTTTTGTACTCCTCAACAGTGATGAGGTCGCGGTTTCTATTTGTACGAAGAGCACAATACTCATCTTCTCCAATCATGTGTACAAACCGACGAGACCACGGATAATACACCCAACTTCCTCTGAGATCTTGGTTTGTTATATGTTCCGAGACGTAGGCCTGTCTCTGCATTTCGTAATCAGATGTGTGAAGAAATTGTGGATGAGAAATATCAAAATATTCGCCCAGTTGTTTTTTATATATATCTGTTACTTCCTGAATGTCATGGGCAGCACTAAAAGACTGAAGGTCGGATGACGTATACTCGCCTTCTCGAAAAATGTGCGGTTTGTGAATACTCATACGCATCTCTTCTTATGCCTTTTGAACCCAGTGTTGTTTCGTGCCCGGAGCAAAAAATAGACGGTCTTCATACGGCCAAAACACCAAGTGCGGCATAACGCGTTGTGGCACTTCGCTATACGTCTTGGCATACTCTGAACTTTCTCGCAGCAACGACGTGACAATCTGCTCTTGCATGGACGCTTCCAACAGCTGCGAAATGTGTGCGCCGGGCCGCAATTCTATATTTATCTCCAAATACTGGTTTTGACCGGCATCATATTTGGTAATCATTGTGAATTTTCCAGTAATGTGTTGGCTGAATGCCACGTGCTGCAGCGCTTTACGAATCGTCTCTGGATATATTTGAAACGCATACAGACTCACAGAAAAGTCACTTCGTTCATACACAAACACACAGGGAAGTTGCATGATACTATTACTCAAACCGCGAGTTGTGGCAGCTTTTTCAAGGTCAATGTTCTGCTCTCGAAATAGAGAGTGCACCTCATGAAGCGGTTTGACTCCACCGTGATCTTTGAGATCGTACCGGACAAGTGGCAACCCGCTATTTGCCGTACACACCAGTCCGCCTTGCTGTTCTTCGAAATGAAATAACTCGGGAATAAACTGACAGAACGTCGGCAGCTTCGTCGTTTGCCCAAACAAACTTTCAAACAGCGGCACTCGATCAACTGCAATACGTCGAGCCAAAATCGTCAGCGGCGTCTCATGTGCCATTGTGCCCAAGTCCACTGTCCCATAGTGATTCAGAGTCCCTCGGTAGAGGTCCTGCAACCCCGCACGCTGGGCAACGTAGTCACGAAACGACTCCGTGAATCCTTCTGCTGAAAAAATAAAACCAAGTGGATACTGCGACCAGTCCAAACCTTGTTGAATACCATCATCAAGAGCATCCTTTAAGAAAGGCCCATAACACCCGATAAGTACCTGGTCAAAATGAGACCCCAGACGACGAACCGTTTTAATAATCTCGGCTTTTTGCGTTCCGGTAGTAATGATACTGAGTGGGTATTTCCCTCGTTCAGCCACCATACGTATGGCCTCGTAGGTAAACACCCCGCCGATCCACGGACCCATCGGGAACGCATCTATATAGAGGGTCGAACGTCTGTGAATTTGAAAGTTTTCTCGCAGATATAATTCTGCCATCAACGCGTACTGGTGATCTTGTCGTTTTGTTCTTGGAAAATAAAACGGTTCGCCGGTCGAGCCTGAGGTAGTTGAGATAGTCCAACGATTTTCTTTAAACTTTCCCTTCCAACATAATGCCTCAAGCGGGTAAGCGCGCAGATAGTTGTCTTTATTCAATGTGGGAAGTTGATGAAAATCTTGTATGGTCTGAACACTCTCTGGACGGATGCCTTGTTGTAACAAAAAATCCTTATATGCCGGAACATACTCTGCAGCAGCATGAAATAAAGAAAGCGCGAATATATCGCCCCTCTCTTGCCAGTATGCCTCGCTTTTTGTTTTCAACATCTCTGAAAAACGAAGCGGGTCATTGTAGACACTAGTTGAGAACATATGTTGGTGTGAAAACTGATCCGTACAGACGTTCTTGCATAACTTCATCAGCGACTACAGATGGGGGCATGTGTGAATCTCGTCGACGAGTAAATATATCTTCCAAGAGTGCAGTCATGTCATGCAACTTCTCTTCAATCCTGTCAGCGTCAGCGGTGTGGTACTGAAACTCATCCACGACACTCGCAAGCCCGCCGAGGTTAATAACATAGTCCGGTGCATATAAAATATTTCTTTGATTCAACTCCTGTGCAGACAACTCGTCACAGAGCTGGTTGTTTGCAGAACCTGCAACCGCTCGACATTGCAATAAAGGGATCGTATCATGATTCAACACTCCTCCCAAAGCGCAGGGGCAAAACACATCAACCTTCGCCTCATATATATCTTGGGGCTCACAAATAGCAGCCAGCGGAAACTCATTGCGTAGTTCTTCTCTACGTTGCGGGTTGGTATCTGTAATAATTAAATCAGCACCTGCATCTTTCAACATATGAAGGAGCGCCATACCTGTTTTGCCCGCGCCCTGCACTGCAAAGTGCCGTCCTCGTATTTCTCTTGACCCAAAAACTTCTTGGAGAGTTATTTCGATGCCCAAAAAAACCCCACGAGCTGTAAAAAAAGCAGGATCTACATTCTTTCCAATAACATATGATGTATGGTGTGACATGTCCTGTACGTCTTCATTTGTCACCCCAACGTCCGTGCCGGTAATGAACTGGCCCTGAAGAGACTCCACTGCCTTGGCGTACCGCTCAAATATCTCTTTTCGATGCTCGGCCGCTTTTTCTGTGTACATGATCACTGCCTTTGCACCGGTATATGGGAGATCTGCCGCCGCTCCTTTATATGACATAAGACGCGAGAGGCGGAGGGCATCGCGCAAAGCTTCTTCTTCTGAAGAGTACTGCCAAAAACGTGTCGCGCCAAAACCCGGAACATTATATCTGGCTTTATGTACGGCAACAAAAGCAGTAAGACCAATTTCGGGATCACGTATTTCAAAGACGACATGCTGAGGTGTGTATTCAGGACAATGGGAAAGTTGCATTTGTGACATTTTTTCAACACGCATACTTATTTCAACACGAGGTCAACCGAAAGACGTGGGGTAAACTTTCGATGGTTTGTCAGTGGAACCCCGCAGGTAAATAGAAACTGCGGCCGGCCACGCAACTCAAGCGTCTGCGCAAGTTCTTGCGACATATTATCCATTTCAATGGCAGCAACATAAATTGAAGTCGCCAGGTCGTGGGCATAACATTCGAGCATAACCCGTTCTGCCAAACGACCAACCTGGAGCCAAGTTTCCGGACTATCCGTGTCACTTTCAATAACACACACTGCAGGGGCTGTCAGGATACTTTCAGTATTTTTTCGTACCAGCACCTTTGCCAGAGAGCAGTATCTCATAAGAAAGGGGGCAATGAAAGACGGTAACAATGGCAGTCCAACGGCATACCCCGGAATGCCATCCTGTTTTTTACTCAGGTTTGTGCGAAACCACTGGGCAAATTCTTTTCGAAATAAAGGTTTCGAGCGAGCAATTCGTATTCCTTTTGCTGTAAGTTCAGCCACGTTTTTGATATCTGTGGAGTTTTGTACTACTTGAAGTCTGACCCCCTGCTCAGTATATTTCTGAGCTATGTCCTCTATTCTCTTTAGAGTTGCCTCATGGATGTTTGTTCTCTCAAATAGTCCGCGCGCGTTATATCGTTTTAATATGCTTTCACACAGGGAACGATACTCTTCCTGGTGTGCGGCCGCGCGGTCGTACAAAAATACTTCCGCGACAAAATTTTCTTTCATGTGCAGACGGACTTCTTTATACATTCCATAATACTGGGCAGCAACAACAAAATTCTCCAGTACACACCCGAGACTGATAAATAAGTCGCGTGAAGAAGGATCTGCTTCTTTCAGTTGCTTTTTAGGTTCAAACCACAACCGGCAGGATTCTTGCGTAATAACAAATCGCCAAGGCTGACTATTGTGTGTCGATGGCGCTGTAACTGCAAGTTCAATAAGAAAACGGACCCGATCTGCAAATGTCGTACATGTAAACATTCTCTTCAAGTCGATTTGACGTTTTACCACATTCATACAAGTCAAGCGAAAAAGTATCCCCGCGCACTCCTTTACATCTTTTCAACAGACGCAATACCAAGAAGAAATAGCCCACGCGTCATGACTGTGCGAACCGCTGAGAGAAGAGAGAGCCGAAACTGTTGCGTGGCTGCATCGGTGGATTGCAATACTGGAGAAGTTTCGTAAAATCGATTGAATGCTTGCGCCAGTCCAAATACATATCGCACTACTTTGGACGGGTCATAAAATTCCGCGGCTTCTTTGGTAACAGCAGAGAACGACGCTAGTTGTGTCACCAGTTCTTTTTCCTGTGGATTTATATGTTGTGGAATCTGCAACGCCTCGGAAAGAGAGACCTCGCCTTTGCCTTTTTCCAGGATACTGTTGATACGAGCAATGATGTACAGCAAATATGGACCGCTCTCCCCCGCTGTACTAATAGACTCTTTCACATCAAACATGACATCTTGCGAAACTCCCACACGCAAGATGGCATACTTCACTGCGGCGTCAGCGATGACGTCCACACGTTCTTTCGCAATCTCTCTTACGGCGTCTTCTATATCTGCCAACAAGTCAGTGGCAAGTATCACACGTCCGGTTCGCGAGCTCATCTTTCCGCCCTTTGTCTGGAGATATCCTCCGGGAAGATGTTTTTCTTTTCCGACAGTCTCAGGTGCAATTTGCTCCAGCGCCTTAAATACTACTTTAAAATATTCTGCCTGTTCCTTGCCAACAACATGGAGTACTAAATCCGGCTGGTGCTTGTGAAAACGTCGTTCCGAGAGCGCCAGGTCTTTTGCCTCGTAGGTCGGGTTGCCTTCACTTGAAATAAATACGCGATCATGAAGACCGTACTCGCTCCCGGGGAAAATAACCGCCCCTTCACTTTCACGAAATACCCCTTGTGCTAAAAACTCTCTGACAATCTCCAGG
>Ga0155444_113_pt4 | contig 12665 bp, 10 predicted proteins | sample RifCSPhighO2_02_FD_111892 | JGI IMG/M metagenome (GOLD analysis project Ga0155444, IMG submission 111892) | Candidatus Magasanikbacteria bacterium RIFCSPHIGHO2_02_FULL_47_14
TCTTTATCCAATGACGGACTCAGAACAACGTACTCAGATTGCACGCCACTCTTGGGAGTATAGTAAACAGAGTCGCCAACAGTGAACTCCCGCAACTGACTTCCGGAACCAATATGGAAAGTCTCTCCATCGTGCCATTCTTTTTTAATCTCAGGTGACGGACCGGATTTTGCTTCGGGGTGTTCAATATGGTCAACATCACCAATCCGAATTTTGAGCTGACCGTTCTCAATATATGATGCAAAGTGAATCTTGTCACCGGCAAAGACGCGATTCGAGAGTGCGTTTTTTGTGTCGTGGCGGAAACGTGCAGCCTCATGCACGGTTTTAAGCGCAACGCCTTGTGGTATCCCTTGTTCTTTCAGCGCACGAGTGACAGCAACTTGAATTCCAGGTTCAAAAGGAAGAACCGTGACAATATTATGCTTTAACTCCTCTATTTCCGCGGTTTTTTGTTTTTCTTGCGGCTGTTCGGGAAGCGCCTCTTGTTCCGGAGGTTCCGGCGTATATGGTTCTGGTTGCGAGATCTCACGAGCCGCGTCCGGCTGTGTTGGCAAAGCATCTGACACCGCGGAGTCGGCAGGATAGCCGGCGTCTTCCTCAGAAGGGGTATACACGTCTTCTATAACCGCTTGCGGCTTTGTTGGGGACTCAAATGACCCGGCATCTCCTCGTTCTGCGTTGAGTCCCAGGACTCCGGCAACTACACTTAAACCACGTGAAATACGTCGGCCCCACTTGCTGCGGAAAAAGGATTTTTTTGGTTCTTGTGGTGGTGTGGGTGGTTCAGGCGCTAAAGGCCCGGACTCGGTGGGTATATGAGGAGGTGGCACATATTCTCGCTCACGGATCGGTGGAGTTTCTCTGGAGACACGGCCCGGAGGAATGTTTTCTATATCCTGAGCTTGGGCTCGCGAAACGAATGTCTCTTCTGGGATCAATGTAATTAAACCCGTATTTTCTTCATGTTCAATCTGATATGCTGTAGCACGTGCGTCTAAATGAGTTGGCAGGCCCAAATCTTCTGTATGTGCACGAAATGATACGAAAAAGAGTGGGTTATCCGGATCGTGTGGATTTTCAACGGCCAAAATTGTAAGGCGCTGGAGCGGAACACCACGTTGCCTGAGCTCGTTATAATTGAACGAGGTTCTGTGAGTACTTTCCCAACTTCGTACCAGAGTCTCAGGGCATCTCATCCATGCAGAGTAGTGATCATTTAAAAGTGACTCCAGCTCCAGTTCAAACCGGCGCTCTTCGTTCTGGTTGATATATTCCATCGTCGAACCCTGGTCTGTTGGTTCCAAAGGTTCTTCCCGCTGTCTCACAGGTTCCAAATGTCCTACGAGTTCACTTTCAGACGATATTTGTCGCAAACGTCGGTAAAAACGCATATCCACTGTTGTGCCCTCCGGAAGTCTGGGCGGGCGGGGATTTACGGTAGGAGCATTTGCCGCAAAGAAGTACTCGCCATATCCAGGCACAGCCACATGTGCCACAGTGAGAAATGCAGGGTCAAAAAAAGAACGACTTGTCCGGTTGGCTTCCCAGTCACGAACAATATTCGGTGATACGACACGCCAACCATTCCGGAAAAATGGCTGAAGGATCTCTCGATACTGCCGGTCTTCCTGGTCCTGAATGTGGATCTCACCTTGTGGGTCTCGCTCTACCCGATTTAAAGAGTTTCTTGGTCGCTCAACACCGCGAATATCTTCAATAATTTCCGGTGTTATCGCAAAACTGGCAGTATTTACTTTATTTGCGGGTTGGCCTTTTATATCGATGAGTTGTGCCGGCTCCTCATTGGTGAGTTTGCAAAAGTAGTAGGGTGTTCCGTCCTCGAGCTGAACCAGCTGAACAACAACGAAGTCTCCTTCGTATTCGCCTATTTCAGCAAATTTCAGCCACTGTCCCAGTGCAACTGACTCAATGTGAAACCAGTTATTCTCATGGAATATGGGCAAATATTTGCGGAAGGCTGGTGACGAGTGGTCGACTCGCCAGGCGTCACCTTCAAGTACAAGAGGCACTGTTTCGGTTTGGTGATTTTGACGCGCACTGGCGTCGATAAATATTCTCTCATGGACAGCATAACCTGAAAGAGTTGCAACTGTATCAGCAGGAAGCTGCGGAAGTTGCGTGGGAAGACCCACGAGAGTGGCTGCTCTTCGAAAAAAGTAAAGCTGTGAGTCACCTACGTCCGTTGGGTTATCAATACAGGCAACAACAGCAAATCCATCAGTTGGGAGCGAACGTGGCCGCTCTGCAATGGCGCTACTAATGCCACGCCACCCTTCACGAGTCATAGTTTCCGTGATTTGGCGATAGGTCTCTATCGGATCACTTTTTTCTACGCTGCCTTTTTTAAGAACTAAAAGTTCGTCTAATAGAATACGAGCCGCACGCACTGCTTCGTATGGGCGGGTTTGTCTGTTATCTTCTATCGTCCGAAGGTGCTGAATCGGATCGAATGTGTTTGGCAGCGGCGATAGTTTAGTCGTCAGAGCAGTAATTTGCGTTGTATAGTCAAGAAGAGCGTCGATTGCTGTGCGACGTTTGATTACTTCACGAGTTGTGTCATCGCCTCGACCGCGCCAGTCACCCGCAGCCAACTGTTGTACAACCTTTCGCACTGAAGCTGAGATAAACGAGCGAGGCTGGTCTTCGGTTTCCAGCAGCTCCTCGTTTTCTGCAGTGGTGAGCGTCGCAAATGCGTCTGATTCCAAAACAACAACATCATCCGGTCCGATTCTTTCAACCCCAACGGCGGTCTTCCCTGAGCCCAGAGCTCCGTGAATAGTTGCTCGTGCTTGAGTCAGTTGCCAGATAACAAATGCGCTTTCTCTTGGGGGGAGGGGGTCTCCATTTGCGGCTACTATTTGTAATATATTTCCTATTGCCGCTTCAGCCTGTCTTTGGCCACTCCGTTGAGCAGAAGCTCGAGCCTCCTCTAATAATGTGACAGATGGTCTCGGGATAGTAATATCCGGTGGAATCTCATCTCGCGAGTGTATACCGTCGAAAATGTCCTGAATTTTTGTTACCACGTCAGGAGCGCCTGAAAATAGTTTATTTGTAAGATCTTGGTAAGTGGTGAGACGTTTGAGCCGCTGTCCTTCCGCAGCATGTGGTCGAAATAGACGGACAGGGCTGTCACCTTTACCGGTGTAAAAGAGATTATCGTTGCGCACGAGGGCAAGCGCAATGGTGCTCCTGCCAAGAGGATTTTCGCCGGCAGCTTCTCGCCGCCTGGCTTCTTCTCTGAGTGCTTGTTCTGCCACTTGAACCGCCTGCTCCACCGCTATTCGTATTACGTCCGGATCGGTTTCCTCGAGTGGGAGCGAACGTATCTCACGAGTTATTATCTCTTGTGCCATTTGAATCCCGACGTCTGTGTCTGTTTGTGTTGATATGCCATCAAATACAGCGTAAAGACCAAGCTCCGGGACATATAATACTGCGTCGCCTCCGCCCTTTAAGCCGGTTTCACGACCTTGCGGTATGAGCGCATCCTGCGCCATGAATTTTGTCTCAATAAGTCGTGCGCCGGTATCTGTTCGTGCGGCCGTCTGTGCATTGTCTCTGAACCAGCGCATGTCTTCTCTCGGAATAGAAACAGCCGCCCATCTTTTTGGAAGTGTTGTCTCGCGTTCTTCAGGGTTGTGTGGCCCGTGTTCTCTCGGCCCGCCTGTTTCACTCATATACAAACAAAAACAAAAGTCTTGTTTCTGACTTCAATTATATCGCTGAACCATGATAAAAACAATCCCGATGTGATCGGGATTGTTTGAGAGTTTGAGTGTTAAGCTGCTCGTGCTTGACCTTGTGGCTCTTCTTCCTCTGAAGCTGCAGACTTTCGCGTTTCGTGGTCTCTTCGGAGCTTTTCTGCAAGCCCAAGTTGTACTCTTACCAGAAGGTTTTTTTCTTTGTCTCGTAAGTCTCTATAAGAGATGTCGCCCAAGTCCCGAGCCCGTTCAAACAATTCGTAGGCAGCAAGTGGATCTTGTGTCCCGCGTAAGTCACCCAAGACTTGTTCTACGACGAGATCGTGTTCTGGTGTTGCCTCCGGAGCATTAGCCAATCTCCAGCGTCCTTCTTTTACTTTTTCCAATAAATCTTGATTTCTTTCTCCCTGTAATTCGTTATGTGTGATTGCTCCGACCTGACTGGCGTATCGGTAAATGACGTAGGCCTGTTCTGGGTCCTTAGCAGCTCGCAAATCATTTAATATGTCCTGTGCGTGCACATTGCGCATTTCGTCTCTTTCTTTCATTTTTTCTCCTTTTTCTGCAACGTCGTTGATGTCTCCTTCAACTTCACGCCAGCTTCTTGGCGCACCAGCGGCATCTCGTTCAGCTGCCTCGGCATCGACTTCACCCATAAAGTCATCACCAAATAAGTCACCAAACACTGTTTCAGTTAGCCTGTACGGAACTTGGTGTAGGTTTGGTCTTTCACGATTTCCATCTGCCCCCCCAAAGTCACCTTTTTCTAGTCTCATACTAAGTTATAGAGTTACGCGGCAAGCGCGGTTGGCCTACCACTTTGTCTTTGTTTAAATGATTCAACGTCTGCGTCAATGCGGGTTTTCACTGCTGCGGTGTCAATCGCGAAGTTTACTTTCTGCATCTTGCCCCGCTTATTTTCCACCATTCCTGTCAGTGCTAAAGATCCTTTTGCCAACCCCTCCGGAATGTGAACCTTGAGTATGGCCTCGTTATCCTTACGATCAGTATATACAACCTCTTGTCCTTCGTAAAATGTCTGTCCGTCGACGGTGACCTGTTCACGCACAGCTTCGCCAATAAATTTATCTATTGCATCGCTCTTAAGTCCTTCTTGTTCTTTCATGGTTTGGCCTGCAGTGGCCCTAAAGTTTAATGCAGCTGCGATACGCTCCTCTTCAGGTGTGGGTGCTCCCAGCCTCTGACTTTGGACAAATCGTTGACGCGCCTGGTCAGCTATCTCAGTTTGTTCCGTCGCTACCTCCGGTTCAAGCATCGCATGTATCTCTGCCAGAATACGTTTGATCTCTGCTTGTTTCTCTTGCTCTTCTCGCTGTAATTGTTCTGCAACTTTGTCAGGAGCAACCTCTATTCCTTCTTCGTCTGTTTCGGTTACTTCTTCAAATTGGTCTGCCGGGAGTTCTTCGATAATATCTTCCTCAACTTCCGCAGTACGTGACTGGTTTCTTCGTCGTTCGGCTGCTTGGTGGGCCGCCAGTCCTTCCATTCCACCGGTTTTAAACGCCTCTAACTCTGTCGGAGTCATCTCAGCACGGATCTTAGCCCCATGTTGAGCATCCTGTTTTTTGAACGCGACAGCTCTGGCCGCCTCTTGTTCGGCCACCTGTGCGACATAGCGTTCTAGTTGAGCATTATCCATAGAAAAAAGACAGCCTACTGAGGGTTATACGGTGGTGTGCTGTCCATTTTTTGAATTTGGTGGTGAAGCTGATCCAAAGCCGCGCCTTCAATAGTCCGGGTGGCATCAGGATCGTCTCCCTCAACGATAACACTGGAAGTTCGTCCAAAATCCTCACGTCTATCTCGGCGAAGGAGTTCTTCTGACTCTTGTTGAACCCCGGCCTCAGTATCAGGCCGCAGTTTTCGAGAAGCTGAATCAGCCTGAGCCAGTCGACGTGCCTCTTGATTGACAGCAGCCAGTTGTTCCGGACTCATACCAAATCGTCCCATAGAAGAAGTTTAAAGTAAAAATAGTATACCACAATTTTGGTTTTTTGTCAACCAAAAACAGCGTAATATAGCACAAAAATCCCCCTCAAATGGGAGGGGGATTTATTGATGTTTTATTTGCCAACGCTGAATTCAGCAATTATTCTTTGCACTTCCTGCGGACTGGCACTTTCCCAGTGGGTCTTGAGTACATGAACAGCTTGAGGAGAGATGCGGCCTTTGTTTGTCAATAACTTGAGTTGGCCGGACGCACTTCCAAGGATTTCCCTTGCTTTCGCTAACTTTTTTTCGTCTATGTTTCCATCCGATTTTACTATACGTCCTAACTTTGTGAGCTCGTCGTACGCCTGTTGGAGTGGCTCAGGCAAAGAGGAGCGATATTCAACCATTCTTTTCTTTGCCGCCTCGCGGTCTGAAAGTTTCCGCTGCTTTTCATATTGTCTCTCACTTTCCTCGACCATCTCATCCGGACTATCAAGGTCGGATTCAGCCGCCAGAGAGTTGTCTTGGTATCGTGATCGCACCTTGGTCTCTGCTCCTTTGGCAGGAGCTGTTTTTCTCTCTATTTTTGCCGGAGGAGTTTTAGCAGGCTCTTGCGCGGCAGCCAGCTCTTGTGTTTTAGGACTTCGTGCAAACCTGGCCGCAGGGTCCTCTGTTGAAGCTTGTAGTTTTTTTCCAGAGGTTGTTTCTGCAGGAGGGTGGGATTTAGTCGCAGTAAAGGCCGGTTCTTCTGCTGGTTGGAAGTCAACCGCGCCACTTCTGGTTGCGAGCTGGGTAATGTGCAGTGTATCGGTTTTCCCTTTTTTTCGTTTTATCTTATTTTCTGATGAGTAGACCAACTCGCCGGTTGCCTTGCCGTTGACAAAGTGAGCCGACCGCACGGTTTCCCCAGTGGTTTTGTCGATAAAATAGACGGTTACCTCATTCCCTTTTTTACCAAATGGGATTATCCGCGCTTCTGTATCGGCTGCGAGCGGGAGTGTACCACCTTCCGGATGTTTTTTTAACAGTTGTTGAGCGCGTGCGTCGAGTTCAGTTCCTGGCGCTGTGAGGAATGGACGCATAGAGGCTGCAATTTCAGCACCTTCCGGTATATGCAGATACGACCTGTCAAACGGCTTGACTTCGTAGTCGACGGTGCTTTCACCTAAGTGCTTGCGCATATCTTCCAAGTCTGCCTGTGACATTGCCTGGTTAAATTCCGCCTTATTTTTTTCAAACTCGCGTTCGACACCCCGCTGTCGATCAGCCATCATACCAGCAGGCCCGGCTGCGAATGCGCCTGCCAGACTTGCTGCTGCTGTCGTTGCACCCACGTATCTATTATCTGACAGTCGCCTCGGCGGTGTTGGAACTTCTGCGGCATTGGTTCGTTCAACCGCTGCAAGTAGCGCATCAAATGCCTTTTTCTTGTCGTCCGGCAATCGATGATATTTGTTTATATTTCTATTGAAAAATCCTGCAGAGACCATCCCGCTTTGCTCAACGTCTATGCCAAAAACGTCTCGTGCTTTTTGTAACAACTGAGAGTTTGTAAGTTGGTTTTCAGCGTAATTTATTTGCAGCTCTGCCTGAATGTGGCTTACATCCATGCGAGTTTTTGCATCAAGTTGAGACTTGCCAAAAAGACGCTTGAAAAAGCCGGCTTTTTTATGGTCTCCATTCAGGTTAAGGTCTATACCAAATTGTTCTTTTGCCTGGCGCAGTAGACGTTCTGTCGAAGACGAGAGCTGGGGAGCTTCAGGTGCAGGAGGGAGGGGTGGAAGAGATGTAGATTTTTCAATTCCATGCATGTCCCGCAGAGCCTGGGCTTTTTTTTCATCTACCTCTTCCTCAGTCTCAGGTAATTCAAAACGCGTAAGAGAAGTTTCATACATACTTCCTGCAAGCTGAGCTCGTTCTTCGCTTGCCTCTCTGTCAGCATCGGTATGAGTATCAGTTTCAGGTAATTCAAAAAATGGAATGTCGGGATGGTCTGGTTCTTTTGTTGTAAATCCACTTGCGGTGTCTTTCTCAGTAAGCTCAAAGAGTACCTTTTCTTTCGGTTCTTCGTTTTTTAATTTTCTTTCGGGTTGCTTTAGAGATTGGGGCTCTCTAGAGGAGCGACTAAATGTAGCATCGTCGCGGTCTGGGGTTGGGTAAGTTTCCCTATCCATAAGACGTATGATAAGAATTACCGTATATTATAGCATATTTTGGCTAATTTGTAAATAAAAAATGCCGGTTGACTCCTTGATTTTCTCTCAATTTTTGCTATACTCAGAGCAAAATATGGCAGATACGACTCCACAACTGAAATATCATATTCTCACCTTTGGCTGTCAGATGAACAAGAACGACTCTGAGAGAGTAGAGTCGCTTCTTCGTGGTTTGAATATGACGACTACGCCGGCACCCGAAGACGCTGATGTGATTTTGATGAACAGCTGCAGTGTCCGGCAAAAGGCAGAAGATAGAATTTACGGTATGGCCCGCAACTTTGCTCAACTTAAGGAAAAAAACCCAAATTTGATTATCTGCGTCACAGGCTGTATGCCTGGCCGGGATAAGGACGGTGGTATGCGAGAAAAGCTGCCCGGAGTTGATCTGTTTTTTCCCACCAAAGACATGATTCACTTGCCAAAGTGGCTCGGTGAGCTGAACCCGGGCATACGGCCCCTCGACGATTTGGAAAAAGATTACTTTGCTTTGCATCCGACACTGACAAAAACCTACCAGGCATTTGTCACGATTCAGACCGGATGTAATCACTTTTGTACCTATTGCGTTGTGCCGTTTTCTCGTGGGCTGGAAGTCAACCGGTCTTTGAAACAAATTTTGGACGAGACGCGCCACTTGGCCGAGACAGGTTGTAAGGAAGTCACGCTTCTTGGTCAGATTGTGAATCACTACGTGGCGCCAGACCCTCAATTTTTTTCACCACAAAATCCATACACCAACAGCGATTTTGCAAAGTTGCTTTGGGAGGTAAGTCAAATTCCTGGGATTGAGCGGATTCATTGGACCGCCCCGCACCCCATTTTTATGACCGATGAGGTGATCGATGCTCTTGCGTTACCAAAACAAGTGAACTACTTGCATCTGCCGGTCCAGTCGGGAAACAACGAGGTGCTCCGTCGTATGAACCGCCGGCATACCCGCGAGTTCTACATTGAAACCATTAAAAAAATCCGCGCGGCTCGACCTGATATTGCCATTGGCACAGATATTATTGTCGGCTTTTGCGGAGAGACAGATGAGCAGTTCCGTGATACAGTAGAGCTGTATAAAGAGTGCGATTTTGATATCTCTTATAATGCGCAGTATTCTCAACGGTCCGGGACGCTCGCAGTCAAAGCGTTTCGAGACGATGTGCCACAAGCGGAAAAACGTCGTCGATGGTGGGTGCTCCAGGAGTTGATGGAAGATATTGTCAAAAAGAAAAATCAGAAGTATGTAAACAGCGCGGTCTCTGTCTTGGTTGAGCAGTGGTCACACGGCTGGTGCGAGGGCAACTCGTTTGAGATGAAGCGGGTCCGATTCAAAGGCGATCAGTCTTTGATCGGCTGTATCTGCCCTGTCGAAATATATAAAGCAGAAGAGTGGATGTTATGGGGGAGAGCCTCAACATGAAAGTTATGTCACTTAATTCCGCATTGCCAAAAGTAGTTGTCCTTCTTGGGCCAACGGTTTCCGGAAAGACCGCGTGGTCTCTTGAGTTTACCAAAAAGTTTAATGGCGAAGTTATCTCAGCAGACTCGCGTCAGGTGTACAAAAAGATGGACATTGGAACGGCCAAGGTCCCGGGACGGTGGCGGTGGAAGGCAAACTGGCGGGGTTTGCGGCACTCGTATTTTGTTGGCGATATTGCCCATCATCTGGTTGATTTTTTGGATCCGGGAGAGGTGTTTACTGTTGCGCAGTTTCGTGACCAAGCGATTAAATACGTGAAATTGGCATATAAAAATGAGCGGGTGCCATTCGTTGTCGGCGGAACCGGTCTCTATATCTCCGCGCTTGTAGATAATTTGCGTATCCCGCGCGTTGCGCCGAATTTAAAATTGAGGCGCAGCTTGTCAGAAAAAAGCAGCGAACATCTCATGCATCTGTTACGTACGCTCGATGAAGAGGCTGCTGATACCATTGACCCAAACAACAAACGAAGAATTGTACGAGCTTTGGAAGTGTGCATTTTAAGTGGGGAACCATTCTCTCAACAACGGAAAAAAGGGGAGCCGATGTTCGAATTTTTGCAGATCGGCATTGATGTGCCGCGTGAAGAACTATACCAACGGATTGATATGCGAGTTGACGATATGATGCGCCGGGGGTTGTTATCAGAAATTGAAAATTTGCTCAGACAAAAATACAGTTGGGACCTGCCGAGTATGAGCGGGATCGGGTATCGTCAGTTTAAGGGATATTTCGACGGTACCATAACGAAACGAGAGTGCGTTGAGAACTTAAAAAAAGACAGTCACCGATTTGCACGGCGTCAAATTACCTGGTTTAAACGGGATGATCGTATTCAGTGGTGCAAGACAATGGATGAAGCGGAAGCGCTTGTCGCGAAGTTTTTGAGTGTTTGATATACTATTTTTATGTCACTCAACCTTCCACCGACTTTACCAGGTTCTTCACGACCAAACACAGGGTTGCCGTTTGGCGGTGTTCAGCGTGCGCAAAATTTGGCAACGACAAAGTTGCGACAACACGTTGAGCGAGAGAACGCAGCCGTGTCTGTGAATCAGGCACTGTCTCGCACCCCAAACGCGCAGAGCGGATATCAAAAATCAACCTCGATTCATCACTTGGACGGAAGTAAGTCGACGATCTCTGCCGTGACAAACGACCGTGCGAAGCGGTCTGTCTATGATACTGAGTATTATGACGAAGAGGCGGACAAAAAATGGTATGACTATGTCCGTCGCCTGAGCGTTCAACGGAAGGCGAAACAGGCAGAAGCAGTAGAAGAAGAGCCCACTGGAAACAGTCGGTATGCTTTTGGGTTAAAAGGTGGAAAGAATTTGAAGGTAACGGGTGTTTCCGGGCTTCACAAACACATGGGGAAGTTTTTCAAGAAATATCGAGGAACCTATTCTAATCTTTCGTCAAAAGATAAAGCTTTTTTTGAGGGTATGGTGACACAGTATGCCAAACACAAGACCACCGGGTCGTCGTTTGGTTTTAGTGATAAGCGTCGAATGAGATGGGATGTGGAAAAGGCACGGCGACAAGGAACGATCAGCTACGAAGATTCGCGCGATTTTAAAAAACTTATTGATAACTTTTAGAAGTTGTTGGCAGCTTCCCAGGCGATCTCTTGGTAGCGGTTTGCTGCTGCCTGTGGATCGTGAGATTTAGTGATCCCTCTCCCCACAATAATAATGTCTGCCCCCTGCTTTATTGCTTCTTCAGGGCTTTGATACTGTTGCCCCAGTCGATCTGCTTCGCGGTTGATATGAACACCGGGTGTAAAGTGGATAAATTGAGGATTGTTGCTCACGTTACCGTTTGAAATAAAACCGATAGCAAAGTCAGTATGGCCTTCTGCCATTCGAACCGCCTCAGCAGTATATTCCGAGCTGATCAGGTTGTCTTTTGTAGTCATCTGAGCAAGCAATAAAAGACCCCGTCCTTTGCGGAGGCCAATTTCTTTTAGCCCTTCAATAACTCCAGGGCCGACGATGGGATGGGCGTTGATAATGTCTGCCCAGTCTGCAATATGATAAATTCCATCTTGATATTGATGCCTTACCGCGATCCCGATATCAGCAAACGTATGGTCTTCAAATAGCAAAAAATTATGTTTTTCAGAGAGTCGTTGCAGTCGAATAATCAAGTCTTCGTCGAAATCGTTGATTGTGTCTGTGCGGGTTTTTAGTACGCAGATTGATGGAGCAACCGCTTCAGCTAGCTCGAGCAGTTCTTTTTTGGTGGTGACATCAACTGCGACACATAAGTTAGTCTCCTTTTCCTCCATGATGCCAAACAATCGGCGCGCGGTAGGGTTTTTGGACAGCTCAGCGCGTTGTTTATAGGAAAGTTTTGGCATAGGGTATGAACACGTATGGTATCGGTTTCGTTTTTAAATGTCAAAACACTGCTTGACCGACGTCGTATTTTAGTATATGAGTAGATGTGCGTTTGGACTATTTTGCCTCCAAAAGGAGGAGGAGATGACGATGGTAGAGCGACACTGGCACATCACGAAGCCTCTGCGAGACGCATATGGTACTGGTGGAAGCCGACGGGTGCGGCTGGTCTTCAAGATCGAGGGTGCGGCGAATGCCGCGGTATACCTCGATGTGATGACCGAGCATCGAATCTTCGTCGTTGACGAAGAAACTCGGGAGCGTCTCAACGCTGTCCGCCGCACCGGGAACTGGGGAGGCAACCGCGTCCTCGAGGTCGTCCTCGGAAGCGGCTGCGGCTGGAACATCCTCGGGACCGTGGCCGGAGGACTCGCGACCTACGCCGAGTCGGTGGAGGCCGTCCGCGATTCCGGGTAGCTCACCAGTCCCGCGTTTTCGTTTCATCTCCAAGACCGCCCCGATCAACATCGGGGCGCTTGGTTTTTAATAAACTCTTGCCATGACGGAAAGACCTCCAACAGAACGGTCGAGAGCAGGAATCAAATGTGGACACTTTTCAGTTTGACAGAGACATATTCTTGGTGATAGAACCAGATATGTCACAACTCGGAGGGTGTCATGAGTGCCAAGATTCGCACCGGTCTCGCTCTGCTCGTTGCGACCGGCTTGACGCTGGTCATCGGCCTCGCCGGCATTTGTGGACTTTCCGTCATCGCATGGACACTGCGAATGGTCTGCCTAATCAGGTGGGCGCGCTGGATCAGCATGATCGTACCCAGGGTCTGGTCATTCAGCCTGTATTGGATCTGTGTCCGCGGGCTGATGGGCGTCGAGTGTTACATAGTGAAAAATGAGACTGCGCCACTTTCCAAAGGCCATGCTCGGCTGCTCG